>Ga0265295_1000567_pt1 | contig 73105 bp, 67 predicted proteins | sample Munlansysbiofilm_FD_192503 | JGI IMG/M metagenome (GOLD analysis project Ga0265295, IMG submission 192503) | Leachate microbial communities from a municipal landfill in Southern Ontario, Canada - Methane capture system biofilm | ecosystem: Engineered > Solid waste > Landfill > Unclassified ...
GACTCCGACAGTGATGCTGATACTGATGTCGATTTAACAATTGACATACCGATTGCTGAAGATGGCATTGTTAATGCTAAAGAGGCGACAGAAGGCTTTAACGTAACAGGTACAGGTACTGTAGGTGCCACCGTCACCCTAATTAATGAGGCAGGTGATGAGATTGGTACTGCTGTAGTTGATAGTGACGGCAAGTGGAGTATCCCGGTTAACCAAGCGAATGTTGATGCTATGGGTCAAGGAGCTGAGACCTTAACGGCCAAGGCTATACTTGCTGGTTACTTGCCCGCTGAAATAACTGTAGGCATTACTATTGACACCATAGCTCCAGACGCGCCGACCCTTGAGTTGGCTGAAGACACCGGAAGTGATAATAGTGATGGTATTACCAGCAATAGCATCGTTAACGTTGGCGGTCTTGAAGACGATGCAACGTGGGAGTACTCCACCGACGGTGGTGCCACTTGGACCGATGGCACAGGTACCAGCTTCGAATTACCAGAAGGCGAATACGCCGATGGTGATGTGGTCGTACGTCAAACGGATGTCGCGGGTAACATCAGTGGTAATGGTGAGTTAGGTGCGGTAACTGTTGATACTACGGCACCAGAAGTTACCTTTGACTCGATCAGCGACGATACAGGCACTGATGGCGACTTCATCACCAGTGATGACACGCTGATACTACAAGGTACCGTGAATGATCCTGATGCTACAGTTGAGGTTTTCGTGGGTGGTATTAGCGTTGGTACTGCTGACGTTGACGCTGCGGGTAACTGGGCACTTGATTTAACTGGGTCTCCATTTGCTGCTGGCTCCTATGCTGTGACGGCTACGGCGACTGATTCGGCGAGCAATACCGCGAGCACTGCACCTAAGGTTATAAAGATTGTTGTCCTTGATGCTGTTGACGATACTGCGGAGCTGGATCTTGGTGAGTTGCTAGCCACCACGCATGCTCCAATATCCGATCATAACTTTACCCTGCTCACACTGACTGATACTGGAGCACCAACCAATGGCCTCAATTTTACAGTGCAGCCGGGTAGCACAGGTGCAGTAACCATTGAGGTCAATCAGATTTCACTGGTCGCTGTGGCTGATGCCATCAATATTGAAATCTATAATGAGGCTGGCGAACGTGTCTATGTCGCTGCAGTCGGTGATAACCCATTAGTCGGCGACGTAGCAGGCCTAGAGGTGCTTGGTTTAACCAGTGATAACACCTTGGTTGCTACGGCGGCAGGGTTAGAGCCAGGTAACTATACGATAGTCGTTCGTAAGGGCGATAGCGCACTGGGGACTCTACTGGATAGCAACGGTGATGGTATTTCGCTGCAAGAGCTGGGTGAAGGTGGTGTGGTGCTGGGGCCTGATAATCAGGGTCTTGTTTTAGATGCGGTTGAAGATGCGCTAAACGATGGCATTCTTATCCCTATCTTGAACTTACAGCTGGGAACCATCGTCAAGAATATCTTGGAGCCGGTGCTTGATCTCACCACTACATTGGGAGTCGGCGAGCTGGTTGGTATTCTCTCGAATGCACTGAATGCTCTGGGACTATCGGCACAGCTGGATAATGTCTTAGATGCAGTAGCTGAGGCATTGCTTAGCAATACCCTGTCGTTGCTGCAGAGTACTGATGTCACTGCAACGCTAACGGAGCTTAGTTTTGACGCTACAGCAACCACCGGAAATGTGATCGATCCTGCGGGCGATGGTCCAGGCACGGGGGAGGCTGGTGAAGATACCGTGCTTCCTGGCACCGTGGTCACTCAGGTCGAGAACAGTACTGGTGATGTCGAGTTACTTGTCGATGGTAGCGCAACCATTGCTGGTCTCTACGGCGAGCTGGTGATTCAATCTAACGGTGACTACAGTTACACCGCCTATGGCGATCGCAACTCGGTCGCTCAGTCTGAGGAGTTCACCTATACCATTTCTGATGGCACTCATAGCGATACGGCGATACTGACTATCGAAATCAGTGGTGAGCGACTGGCCGATGATACGGCCATGGCGGGGATTAAGTACGCTTATGTGGTTGAGGATGTTGCTGAAGCAGACCTGCCTGGAGGAAAGAGTACTAGCTGGCCGCTTAGCTTGGGCGGTACGACGACATTAACTGGAGATAGCTTCTCGGTTGCTGCGAACACCACGCAGGATATGGTTCTCGGTCTGAACGTTGCTAACGCCTTGGGCGTTGCTAACACTGCGACACTGACGATTGAAACGGGTGGAGCTGGCAATTGGGAAGCATATGCCACCTATAACAGCGGCTCGTTACTGAGTCTGCTGGGCAGTGGTGGGTCGGGCGATATTCTAGTACCCAATATGCCGGCAGGCGACTACCGCTTTGTCTTGAAAGTCCAAAAAGGGGTTAGTGTTGCTGGAAGCGCGAGCTTCGAGGTGAAATCGGCCGAAGTAACCCACCTGGATCAGTACCAAACCGACAAGGTGCTAGCAGTTGAAGGTAATCTATTCGAGAACGACGTTTTCGATGTGGTTAATAACTTAGAAGCTCTATGGATCTCCACCGATGGTGGTGTAAATTTCACCAAGGTGAGTGCGTCCACTACAGTGCAAGGCGAGCATGGTGAGCTAGTTGTGGAGAGTGATGGTAGTTACACCTATACGCCAAATGGGGCTTCGGAGCACTTCACTGCGCCTGTAGATGATCTATTCACCTACCAAGTGGAGTTTGTTGATGGAGCAACCGAGCAGGCTCATCTGACAGTAACGGTCACGCCTTCTGGAGCAGGCATGCCTGATATGGGAATGAATTCAGCAGGCTTTGATTTCTCTAACCTGGAAACATTTGCTATGGATGACAGCCAGGACGATGAACCATTAACCTTAACCCTTGAAGATGTGCTTGGAACTGATGACGGTGAGGAGTTTGTCACTTTGCCTGAGCCAGAAGAGGCCTCTGCGTTTGTAACAGCTTCTACAGATAACTATGCTATTGATACAGCATCGTTCGACGTGCAACCTGTTGTGGATCCATTAGACGACTTGTTAGATCAACATAGTTTGTTTATCTAATGTCTTGTTAATAAAACACCGAGTCGAAAGGCTCGGTGTTTTGTTATAATAGAGTTAAAATACAGCTGTGCGTTTAGTTATATATCTAGTTATTTGTATGACAGAAGTAATTATATATATATCTAACTGACTAATCAAATTATTATATCGTTCAATGATGTATCCGCTAAGGACACTGCGTGATGAAAAAAATCCAACGTTTAAATAAACCATTATTTTCCTTGATTCAACTCAATTCCTCCTTTCTTTTAACAGCCTCTTTATTATTGCCGTTATCGGTTAGTGCTGCTCCAAGTGATGCATTGCTTCCGGATATATATGCAATGACAAATTTTAAAACTCCCTTGTCAGTTAAGCATCTGGATATGAGTCAAGCAGTAAGGCGTGCAGTTGAATGGCACCCAATGGTTACTGGCGCCGTAGAGCGCTTAAACCAGCAAGGGGAAGAGGTTAGTGTTGCTAAGTCAGCGTATTACCCACAAGTAAAATCAGGTATTCAAACAAGCTACCGTGATTCAGATGGACGCAGTGAAGAGGTACTAACAGTCACAGGTTCTCAGTTGCTTTACGATTTTGGTAAAGTCTCCAGTAATGTTGAGGCGTCAACATTTGGTGTGGAAAAGTATCAGGCGGATTCATTACGGGTTGTTGATCAACTGGCCCGCGAAACAGCCTTGGCTGTTGTAGAGGTACAGCGTTACCAAGATCTAGTCAAACTTGCTGGTGAGCAAGTTGCTAGTGTGACAGAGCTATTAGAGTTGTCTAAAAAGCGTTCGGCTATGGGTGCTAGTACCCATGCTGATGAAATGCAAGCGCAGTCACGTCGTGAGGCGGCTTTGGTTTCTGAGTTGCAGATGATTGCTCAGCTGGATATGTGGAAGCGCACCCTGCAAAACTTAGTGGGTTCGACAACACCGCCAGATGTTTTGCCTGGTGCTCCTGCAGACTTCGATCAAGCATGCTTTGTTGATATTAATAGCTTAAGCAATGTTCCTGAGGTAATGGTTGCAGAAGCGCAGCGCTCTGAAGCGGTGGCAAATATTAAAGCCAGTAAAGCAGAGTTTTTTCCTACCGTGAGTGTTGATGCGGGTATGGAGCATTATCTAAAAGAACGTGATCGGGATTTTCAGAGCGGTAATCGCCGCGATCGCAACGATTACACGGTTGGCTTAAGCTTTAGCGTCGATCTATACCAAGGTGGTGCAACCACTGCCCGTAAACGCAGCGCAGAATATGCATTGCGTGCTGCAGATGCAGCCAAAGATGAAGCTCTATTGAAAATTTCACGAGGTCTGCAAGAGGCGACAACTCAGGCGGTAACATATGAGCAACGTCTGCTTATCTTGGGAAACCGAATCCGCAGTATTATTGAGACTCAAGGCATTTATCGCCAGCAATACATTTCATTAGGTACACGTTCATTGCTTGACCTACTCAATACTGAGCAGGAAATCCATCTGGCACGTATGGAAAAAAATAACACGCAACAAGACTTAAAGCGTTTACAGCTCGATTGTTTATACAATACAGCTAACCTACGAAGAGCCTTTGCGCTTAATGAGTATATTCCAGTGGGTAGCAATCAATAATGAGTGAACAAGAACAGCTAGAAAAGCAGGATACTCAGCCGCTTGCCATCGCTTCTGAGGCTGATTACCCCGCTTGGATAGAAGCTATTTTGCTGGTGGCTAAACACTACCGCTTAGAATGCTCGAAAGAAAACATTTCTTTAACCAGTCATTGGTTAAAGGACAGTCCCATGAGTGATGTGCTACGCGGCATGGCACGCCAAACAGGGCTGACATTAAGCGTAATTAAGCTTGAAAAAAAGGGACTGACGAGTTGGCGTTTACCTTTGGTGGTGCAGTTTAAACAAGGCCAAATTGCTGTTATTGATACGATGGACCAAAAGGGCCAGGTCGGTATTACCTACAGTGGTGATGAAGGTATTAAAAGCAGCATCACAGAACAAGAACTACTGGATAATGTCACTTTAGCGGTGGTTCTGCGTCCGTCGCATACCGTGCCCGATGCGCGTATTGATGACTACATCAAGCCTCACGATAAGGGCTGGTTTAAAAAAATTGTACTGCGGGATTGGCGTCCCTACAGTCATATTTTTCTAGCTTCGTTTGTGGCCAACGTGCTGGCATTGGCGGGTATTTTATTTACCCGTCAAGTGTACGATAGGGTTATTCCAGCCGAGTCGTATTCCACTCTTTATGTGCTCTTTAGTGGTGTGCTAGTTGCGATTGCTTTTGGCTTTGTTATGCGCAAAATGCGCTCACGAGTGACGGATCTTGTCGGAAAACGTGCTGACTTAAGGATCTCTGACCGAGTATTTGGTCATACACTGCGTATTAAAAATGCCTACCGACCACGCTCAACAGGTACTTTTATTTCACAGGTTCGTGAGTTAGATAACGTCAGAGAAATGCTGACTTCGACGACTGTCACGGCATTTGCGGATATCCCTTTTTTCTTTTTGTTTTGTGCGGTTTTTTGGTATTTAGCCGGCTCACTGGTGTGGGTGCCGATTGTGGCTGTGATTCTGATGGTGTTACCGGGCTTATTGGTACAGGGTAAATTACGCAAGTATGCGAATGAGGCGATGCGCGAGAGCTCATTGCGTAATGCCATGTTGGTCGAAGCAGTGCAGGGCAACGAAGATATTAAAACACTGCAAGCCGAGCAGCGCTTTCAGTCTCAGTGGAATAATTACAATGCTGTGTCTGCGGATGTAAATTTACGTCTGCGCTCTCTTGTGAGTAATCTCAATGCATGGACACAGAGCGTACAAGGTTCTGCTTTTGCAGTTATCGTCGTGTTCGGTGCGCCCATGGTCATTGAAGGTGAGTTAACCACGGGTTCTTTAATTGCTGCGTCAATTTTAGGTTCACGCATGATTGGACCAATGGCGGGGCTGACACAAGTTCTAAGTCGCTGGCAGCAAGCTAAAGTGGCCTTAAATAGTATTAATCAGCTGATGGAATTGCCTGTTGATAATCCTGATGGGGAAAAGAAAGTTCATAAAACAGCAGTCAATGGTAATTATGCAATTAAAAACGCCACGTTCTTCTATGGTGTTGATAGTCCATCACCAGCGCTAGTGGTTAAAAAGCTGAATATCAAACAAGGTGAGAGAATTGCTTTGTTAGGCCGTAATGGCGCTGGTAAATCAACCTTACTGCAGGTGCTGTCGGGACTGCTAGAAGCGAAAGAGGGCGTGGTGACGGTGGATGGTGTAGGGATGGCCCATATTGACCCAGCCGATGTACGCCGTGATATTGGCCTAATGAGCCAAAATGCCACTTTGTTTCATGGCACTATTCGCGAAAACCTTATGCTAGGTGCGCCTATGGCAAATGATGAAGACATACTCAAAGCTTTAAGCATGACCGGCGCGCTCGACTTTATTCATAAGATTCCTACCGGCTTAGATTATGTGATTGCGGAAGGTGGACGTGGTTTATCCGGTGGCCAGCGCCAGTCACTACTGCTGTCACGTTTATTGGTGCGTAACCCGCATGTGATATTGCTGGATGAGCCAACAGCATCGCTTGATGACACAACAGAAAAGCAGTTTCTTAATCAGTTGTCAGCTTGGATAGGCGATAAAACACTTATTGTGGCGACTCATAAAATGAGTGTAGTGAACATAGTTGAGCGCATTGTTGTGGTTGATAATGGCAAAATTGTCCTCGATGAACCTAAGGACATCGCCTTAGCAAAACTGTCTGGACAAACCAAATCTACTGCCAAAGCTTAAGCCGTATTTTATAGCTAAAGGAACTCGTATGAGTAATGTGGCTCAAGAAGATCAAATTCTTCTACTTGATTATGATGAAGATAAACGCCGTTACAATGACCAAGTTGATGAAGCGGAAATTGTTAAGTCTTCACGAATAATTTGGGTGTTTGTATTTCTATTGGTCAGTTTAATTGGCTGGTCGTATTTCGCTGAGCTGGTAGAGGTTTCTACCGGCATGGGTAAAGTCGTTCCGACTTCAAGAGAACAGGTGATTCAATCGCTTGAGGGCGGGATTATATCGGAGCTACTGGTCAGGGAGGGTGACATTGTAGAATCAGGTCAGGTCTTGGCTCAGCTGGACTTGACTAAAACCGAGGCGAACGTTGGTGAAAGTACGGCTCGTTACCGAGCTGCTCTGGCTAGCATTGCGCGTTTAGAGTCTGAGGTAAACCAAACCAAGTTAACCTTCCCTAAGCAATTAAAAGCATATCCGCATTTAATCCAAACGGAAACGCGTTTATACCAAACGCGTAAACAAGGCTTAGAACGATCTATTGCAGGCCTGAGCCAAGCATTAAGGTTGGTACAAGAAGAGTTGGAGTTAACGCGTTCATTGGCTCAGGCTGGAGCGGCCAGTAACGTAGAAGTACTAAAGTTACAGCGCCAAGTTTCCGAGCTACAGCTTAAAATTACCGATAGACGATCTGAGTATATGGTCGGCGCTCGTGAAGAACTGGGTAAAGCCAAAGCTGAGGCCGATTCCTTAGAGTCGGTGATTAAAGGGCGCACAGATTCGCTGTCGCGCTTAACCTTGCGCTCTCCGGTGCGTGGTATTGTGAAAGACGTTGCCGTGACAACTCGCGGTGGTGTCATTCCTCCGAATGGCCAGTTAATGGAAATCGTCCCCTTAGATGATCAGTTGCTGATTGAGGCGCGTATCTCACCGCGGGATGTGGCATTCATTTATCCTGGACAAGAAGCAAAAGTTAAAATTACCGCGTATGACTACTCAATTTATGGTGGTCTCGATGGCGTAGTGACTTTAATTTCTCCCGACACTATTCAGGATGAAGTTAAACCAGAAGTGTTTTATTACCGCGTCTTTATTCGTACTGAAACGGATGCTTTGCTGAGTAAGAATGGAAGTTTATTTCCTATTGTGCCAGGCATGATTGCTACGGTAGATATTAAAACGGGTGAAAAGACTGTGTTTGAATACCTAATGAAGCCAATTAATAAAGCCAAAGAAGCAATGCGTGAGCGCTAACGCTTAATTTAAATAACCCCACGCAATAAAGTATTTAAATGTATTTTATTGCGTGGTATAGGGGATTTTGATGTCGTTTAATCAGCTTCTATCCAAAGCAAAAGAAAAACTCAAAACAGTACTCAGTGAAAAGCCAGTCAAACGTTTCTCTGCAGAGCACCCTGAAAGTATTTTATTTTTTGTGGTGTCTAATGGGCGGGAAAGAGCGCATGTAGAGATTGCAACTGGCGAGAGCTTTGAGGACAGCTGGGCGAAAGGTGTTGCTGGCTTAAAACATTGGCGTTTGAAAAAAAGCCAGATCCCCACCTGGTTACGGGTAGAAGTTGTACACAGTGTTGAGTCATTAACTTGGCTACAGCTTAAAGATAAGCTCAGCAAAACAAAGCGTAACTATTTTAGATTCGGTCTATCACTAACACCTGACTTTGGTACGGCGATGTTGGAGCATGAACTCTATGCTAATGCGCTGCTATATAAAACAGATGTCAGTGTAGCTACAGCAAACGAGGTGAATCTAAAAAATTACAGCAAGCGACGTTTTGGCCATGAATTACAGTGGCCGACTCAGTCTGAAAAAACTATTTGGCGTTTTAAAACTCTTGCCGTGTTCACTGATGGTAAGGAAACGCATCAGATTGAAGAGGCGGGCCGCAACAGCGGCTATCGTTTAATAGAAAACTGGGGAATAGAAGCTGTTACTGACATTATTCACACCAGTACCGAGTATTTGTCTAAACAGGTAAAGAATGACGGCGTCTATCAGTACGGCTGGTTTCCATGCTTTGACCGCGCGATCCCTACCTATAATGCTCTGCGTCACGCCAGTTCTACCTACGCCTTACTCGAGGGGTGGGACGTCACTCACGAGCGTAAGCAAAAGCGAGCGATTGATCGTGCTCTCGACTATCTAACTCAAGAGCTGATTAAAAAATCTGAGTTGCCTGATGGCACAACAGCTGCTTTTTTAGTTGATCTAGGTGATGAAATTAAATTAGGTGGCAACGCCGTATCGATCTTAGCCTATGCAAAATACACCGAAATTACCGGTGATAAGAAATACTTAGTGCTTATGGAACAGCTCGCTGCTGGTATTGTGTTTATGCAAAAGCCTGATACTGGTCAGTATGTGCATATTCTTAACTACCCAGATCTGAGTATTAAAGCCGAAAATCGCATTATCTATTATGACGGTGAGGCGGCCTTTGGTTTGATGCGTTTGTATGGCATCAGCAAAGATCCGCGTTGGTTAGCATCGGTTGAAAAAGCCTTTGATTACTTTATTGAGAAGGATCACTGGAAGGCCCATGACCATTGGCTCAGTTATTGTGTGAACGAGCTCACACTATACAATTCAGATCCTAAATATTATCAGTTTGGTCTGGATAATGTTCGAGACCATTTGGATTTTGTACTAACGCGAATCACAACCTTCCCAACCCTACTCGAACTGATGATGGCTGCGCAGCGCATGATTGAGCGTATGCAGAATAATTCTAGCGTCTCCTATCTGTTAGATAACTTTGATGTCGACAAGTTTTACCGCGCTTTAGAGTACCGTGCACGCTATTTACTCAATGGGTTCTTCTATCCAGAAGTCGCTATGTTCTTTAAAAACCCTGCTCGAATTTTGGGTGGTTTTTTTATCCGCCACCATACCTTTAGAGTGAGAATTGATGACGTTGAGCATTATCTTTCAGGGTATGTGGCGTATAGAAAATATTTGAAAAATAAAAAAACGACAGTCAGCCTAGTAAAGGCTGAGTCTAAAAAAACTAACGTGTTTGAGAAGGCCAGTCTTACCAAAATCACTAATGGGACATGGGCAGTTGAACCAAGAGACGCTTGGAGTGCTACCGGCGTTTGTATACATAAAACGCTATTTGCTCCAGGGCATCTATTGATTGCTCGTGGAGACTTGAGTAAAGGTTATTTAACGGATCCAGTTATCAAAGAGTTGGCTGAAGAGCAGATTGCTGGAGTGGTGTGCTGCAATCCTGCACCTTACTTGGAGTTAGGTGTGCCTGTTTTGCAGGTTAGCAATATTAAAGCAGCTTTACTAACCCTCGCCGCGGCTGCCCGAGATGCTTTTTCTGGAAGAGTAGTTGGCATCACAGGAAGTGCAGGAAAAACTACCACTGTGGCAATGATGGCGCATGCGTTATCTCGATTTGGTATTGCTGGGGAAACTAAGAATAGTGCCAACTTGCCAGTGGGTATTGCTTGGAATCAGCTCAATATGCCCGAAAATGCAATGAGTTGGGTATTGGAAATGGCAATTGGACAAATGGCCGTCAATGCCATATTAGTCAGGCCACACATCGCGGTTGTCACTAATATTGCACCTGCACATCTTGAATTTCATGAAGATACGCAAACTATTGCAGAAAAAAAATCTTTAATAATGGATGAGATGCAGACTGGCGGGTCTTTGATTCTTTTTGGTGAGGTCCTGCATAAAGATATTTTTTTAAATAAAGCCAAAGAAAAATCCTTAGCGGTTATTACCTATGGTGAAGAAGCAAATAATGATATTCAGCTCTTAGAGATAAAAGCCAGCACTGTTGTTGTTAGGTTTTTTAATGATGTTATTGAGTTCGATATAGGTCTTAATGGCAAGCATATGATACTAAACGCACTCAGTGTGTTCGCTACTCTAAAGGCATTTGATCTGGGCTGGAAAGAATGTCTAGATGTATTTAAAGACTTCAGTGCGTTGAAAGGACGCGGCGAGAGGATTGCTGTAGATGTGGGTGGTAAAAAAATTGTGCTCTATGATGAAACCTACAATGCAAACCCTATTTCAATGAATGCGGCTATTAAATCAATCGATAATATTAAAGAGGGATGCAATAAGTTTTTAATATTAGGCGATATGATGGAGCTTGGTGGTGATGAATTATTTTATCATAAAGAGTTGATTCACAGTATTTCACAGGCTCAACTGGATAAACTTATTCTTTGCGGCTCGCGAATGAAGCACCTATGGCAGGATATTTTTGATAGTGAAGATTTTGTCTCGGTCAAGAAGAGGTGGTATCCCTCCGTTACTGAGTTAATTAATGACATTGATAGCTGGCTGGATGATAAAGATCATATTGTGTTGAAAGCCTCAAATTCTATGGGGTTTTATAAGGTTTTAGACCGTATAAAGTCTAGCGCTAAGAGTGCAGGATGTGAGCCTATTCTTGATCAGCGCTCAACAATCGAAAAGAAAGGTCATTCGTCTAAGGTCCAGTTTGGTAAAAATGTCCGCTTAATTGGTGCAAGAGTTGTGTTGGCAGATGGTGCTGAACTCACTGTTGGGGATAATGTCATTCTTAGAGGTTTTATTTCAATATCTTCGAACTGCACAGTGGTAATAGGGGCTAGGACACGATGTAATTTTCCTATCCATATGGTTGTTTCTGAAAATACTTCACTGACTATAGGTGAGGAATGTCTTTTTTCTGATGCAGCATTTTATACGTCTGATACGCACTCAATCTTTGATCGAACGACAGGGCTAAAGATTAACGTGCCCAATGACATTTCAATAGGTGACAGGGTTTGGATGGGTAGAAAAAGTTGGGTAATGAAAGGTGCGCATATTGGATCAGATGTGGTGGTTGCCGCTGGTGCAATGGTTACAGGTGAGATCCCCTCATACAGTATTTGCGCAGGAGTGCCCGCCAAAGTTATTAAAGAAAATATCTTATGGTGTGGTGAAAAAACTGACATTATTCCAGATCGGTTGATAAGCAAGATGAATCGAGAATGATGTAGACAAGGACATATATGACAGTTTGATGCGGCAATAGGCTTAATTACAGTTTTATGATGATGCCTGAACAGCTGAACAGCTGAACAGCTAAGAAAATACTGTCTGTCTATGCTGCTCAATGCTGACAATTTTGCGTAGTGCTTGTTATAGGATGGTGAACCACACCGGTATCAGTAGTGATTGTTTGATTCTCGCTCGCGTGCAAGTATCGCCCAGATTCAGTCAGGGTGATACTTGCAAATAAGCGCCTAGTCTATTTCTTCGTAGGGTAGGCCTACATAGTTTTCAGCAATCGTGGTGCGGCCTGCTTCTGAACCAATAAAGTATTCCAGTTCAGTTTGTTGCATGCGCTGAGTAAAGGCATCATTGTCTGGGAAATCATGCAGCATACTGGTCATCCACCAAGAGAAACGCTCTGCTTTCCAAATGCGGCGTAAGCAAATCTCTGAGTATTTTTCCAGTAAGTCAGTGCGGCCTTCTTGGTAGACCTTGCACAAAATACGGAACATCGTATTGACGTCGCTGGCGGCTAAGTTCAAACCTTTAGCGCCGGTTGGCGGTACGATATGTGCAGCGTCGCCGAGTAAAAACAGATTGCCGTATTGCATGGGTTCAACGACAAAGCTGCGCAGCGGCGCGATGCTTTTTTCGATTGAAGGACCTGTCACCAGTTTGTCTGCTTGCTCAGCGGGGATGCGTTTACGCAACTCGTCCCAGAAACGCTCATCTGACCAGTCTTCGACTTTTTCAGTCAGTGGTACTTGTACATAATAACGCGTACGGGTTGCTGAACGCATGCTGCACAGGGCAAAGCCGCGTTCGTGGCGGGCATAGATCAACTCATCATGCACGGGTGGCGTATCAGCTAAGAGGCCTAACCAACCAAAGGGGTACACGCGCTCAAACTCTTTGAGTACACCGTCCGGAATAGATTTGCGCGATACGCCATGGAAGCCATCACAGCCGGCTACATAGTCGCAATCGAGGCGGTGTGTTTCACCGTCTTTTTCATAGGTGATATAAGGCGCAGCGGTTTTTAGATCGTGCAGTTCAACATTGCTGGCTTGGTAGATGGTTTTCGCATCGGTGGCCTCACGCGCGGCCATCAGGTCGCGGGTCACTTCAGTTTGGCCATAAACCATCACGGTTTTACCGCCAGTGAGTCCTTTTAAGTCGATATGCTCTAGGCGCCCATTGATCCCTAATTCAAAACCGTCATGCACTAAGCCTTCGGCGTCCATGCGTTCACTGACACCCGCCTCACGTAGTAAGTTAACCATGCCTTGTTCAAGCACACCGGCTCGAATACGACTCAGCACATACTCAGGAGCTTGGCGTTCGACAATAACGTTATCAATACCTGCGTTATGTAATAGTTGTCCTAATAAAAGTCCAGAAGGACCCGCACCCACAATGGCAATTTTAGTTTTCATTTTTTCTCCATGGCTGCTGAGCGCCATATCAGATTTCTTATTGACTTGTATTTTTCATCAATTGACAGTCAACAAACATGGATTATTAAGGGTTATAATTGGACTTTTCATAACAAAGTAAGCAAAGGCATGGCTGAGATACCGATTTTTAAACTCTATGGTGAAAAATCGCATTGGTGGACCCCGGATCTGCTGCATTACGAGTCGATTGCTTCGCGCAGTAGTTTGCATGGTTGGGAAATACAACCGCATCGCCACAGTGATTTATACCAGCTATTTTATGTGCAGCAGGGCCGTGCTGAGCTTAATATTGAAGGGCAGGTAAGCGTCTACAATGAGGGTGTGTTGCAGTGGGTAGCACCACTGTGTGTACATGGTTTTCGCTTTTCAAAGGACGTGCGGGGCTGCGTGTTAACCATCGCTAGCAGCGTGGTTTCGAGTTTTGAAAACAACATGAATACGCCATTGGCATTTAATGCCTCTGCACTGGATTTGGAGATTGGTAGAGATCGACAATTTTTGGACTATTTATTTGATTCCTTAGCGCAAGAATATACCCGCTCGGAGCCAGGGCGTGAGCTGGCGCTTGAGTCTTGGATTAATCTACTTCTGACGTGGTTGCAACGGCGTAGTATTGAAAAAAACGATATGACAGAGTTTCGCTCGAAAGGGCATGTGTCTTTTGCCCGGTTTTCGACTCTTGTTGAGTTGCACTACCACGAACAATGGTCAGTACAGCGGTATGCGCAAGAGTTGGGTGTCTCGGCGGTTCGATTAAATACGATTTGCCATCAATTGTGTCAGCAAACAGCTTTGCAGTTTATTCATCAGCGCTTGTTATTGGAAGCCAAGCGCAACTTGCTCTATACGATGATGACCATTGCTAGTATTTCCGACCGGCTTGGTTTTAGCGAGCAAGCCTACTTTTCCAGATTCTTTAAGCGTTTGACCGGTGATACACCGAATGCATTTCGTCATGCCGGTATCAGTCAGCTTGATGAGCAGCCGTTTGTCTAGTTAATTGCAGCGCTTTGTTAGGGTTAAGGCCGTGAGCTGAAGGCACTACCGAGTAGCTGTATTGAAACTGCTCGGTAGTGCTGGCTGAGTTAAAAGGCTTTAGTGAATTGCAGTCTGAACATATCGCCTTCGGTGCTGTTTTTAGTTTTGTATTCATTCAGGTAGGCGGCGTTAACACCAACACCTAGATTGCCCCAAAAATAGCCGGTCTCAATCCCCACTGCATGCTTTTGTTTTTTAGCGTTGGGTTGTTTTTCATTGTTATCAAGTTGCCAGCCATTGTAACCAACCAGGCCCAACTCAATACCATTATCCAAGCGCTTGCCGGCGCCCCATTCGACTAAAAAGCTATCGCCTTGATCTAAACCTTTTTTATCCCCGTTTATTTCATAGCGAGAAAGGGCTGAAAATGACCAGCTTTTTGCTGTGTCAAGAAAGTAGGTGCCACCTAAAGTTAACATCAGGCTTTTATAGCCTAAGCCCGCTGATGCCGGTTTAGAGCTGCTGGCATTATCAAGCCAGAGGCCTGCGGCAAAGACCCCATCCCATTGTTGACCGTGCCAACCTAGAACAACTGGGCCAAGATAAATATCGCCCAAGTCTGTTTTAGAATCGTCAATGCCTGCTGCTTTAAAGTCCAGTGAGGTGTGTTGCACTGGAATAATCGTCTCAATACCATAATCGGCGCCGAGAAGTTTTTTCTCGGTGATATAAATAAAGCGGTTGGCCAATGCTGTCACTGTTCCGGTATTGCGACCTGGTACTGAGTCACCTTGATTGTCGGTCAGTTTGTCAATGTCGTACTGCACCACATAGCCACGGTAGTAGGTGCCAGGTGGCGGTACAGATGCCCCTTTGATCCCTTCGACGCCAGGCACATAGTGGCCGTTGACGGCCATAGCCGAGGTGCTTGCTAAAGCACCTAAAGTCAACAAGATACTGGTGCAAAGCGCTGTTTTGCCTTTGCTTTTGGTGTGCTTTAAGTGGCGGGCAGTGTGATTTTTCATAAATATCTCCGTATTGTTTTTGTAATCTATGTCATGCATAGATCGGTAGTGCTCTATAAGTGTTTAAAGCAGCCCTAACGCCAGTGCTGGGAAGGCAATCAGCAGGGCTAATCTCACAATATCAGCAAGCACAAAGGGCAGGACGCCTTTGTAGATTTGCCCGATAGGAACTTCAGGTGCGACGCTTTTAATCACGAAGACATTCATCCCGACAGGCGGTGTCATTAAGCCCAGCTCAACCGTAACCACGGCAATAATGCCAAACCAAACGGGATCAAAACCAGCGTTGAGAATTAGCGGCATAACTACAGGTACGGTAAGTAACAGCATGGCTAAACTGTCCATCACACAGCCCAGTAAAATAAATAGCACCAGCACTGCAATCAGTACGGCGTAAGGTGGCAGCTGCCATTGCCCGACCAATTCGACCAGAAAAAAGGAAATGCGTGAGACGGATAGGAAATATCCAAAAATATCCGCACCGACAATCATAAAAAAGATCATGGCTGAGAGCGCAAGGGTTTCCGAGAGGGCTGAAGTGAGGCCGCTCCAACGCATACCGCGCAGCAGTGCGATAATTAAAGTAATAAAGGCACCAATGGCGGCTGCTTCAGTTGGGGTAAATAAACCACCGTAAATACCACCGATGATCAGCGCAAACACCAGCATAAAGGGCAAAAAACCGCGCATATCTTTGATTTTCTGGGTCCAGTTGGTTGCCACGCCAGGTTTAGCGAGATGAGGAAAAAAGTACACCAGTAGGGCAATGGTTACGCAGTAGAGCAGCAGACCCAGCAAGCCTGGCAGTAGGCCAGCAATAAACATATCGCTGACCGATTGCTCAGTGATCAGAGCATAGAGCAGCAGGGCAATACTGGGTGGGATAATGATCCCCAAAGTGCCGCCTGCCGCTAAAGTGCCAGTGGCTAAGGAGTCGGCATAACCATGCTTGCGCATTTCCGGTAAGGCCACGCGCGACATGCTGGCTGCCGTGGCCACCGATGAGCCGGAAATAGCTGAAAAGGCACCGCAGGCCGAAACGGCCGCAATCGCCATGCCACCACGCCAGCCGCCAAATAAGGAGCGTGCTGCAGTAAAGAGTTCTTGGGACATATTGGCTTTAGAGGCCAGTACTCCCATAAACAAGAACATTGGAATGGGACTAAAGCTGTAGTTACTCAGTGTTTCAAAAGGGCCGGCTTCGAGTAGGGCAAAAGCGGGCTCAAAGGCAACAATTAAACCAAAACCAACGAGGCCACTAAGTGCCATCGCCAGTGCCACAGGGCAGCGCAAGGCGATCATCACCAGCATGCCTGCAATACATAATAAGCCTAGAATTGCGGGTGTCATGATTGCACCTCTTGTTGTGTTTTGGCCGCAGCGACAGGCGCTGTATAGTGAAAAATAATTGCATAGCCCGTCAGTAAACCGCGCACAGCAAGCATCGATAGGGCAATGGCGCTAATGTAATAAATGCTGGATAGAGGGAGGAGTAAGTCTTGACTGATTTCGCCGCTTTCTGCCGCAGACATACCGCCGGCAATAAAACGCCAGCACAGCGCGCCACCCAAAAAACCAAAGCAAATGGTGTAGGCACCAGTAAAGAAACGCAGGCGTGCCGCATCCATTTGTTGGGTAAACAGATCGACAACGATTTGCCCTTTATCCACCGCATGCGGGAAGGCAAATAACATTGAGAAAAGTAAGGTGAAATTGACCAGCTCAATACCGCCAGTGAAAGTGATATCAATGTTGCCATCACTGAGCGAAAAGATTAGCCGAGCGACCACATCAGTGACAATCAGCATCATCATGACAAAGATGAGTAGGCCGCTGAGCCGGTACATCAGCATGGCAATAGAGTCTGCAATCCGAGATAAGGCATCCATTTTATTTTAGTCCTTGTGGATTTAGAGTTTGCAGCTGGCGCTGAATTCAAGGGCTTTTTGATAGACCTCACGGCTGGGCAGCTTGCGTGCTTCGAGCTTGGCTAAATAGTCTTCTGTGGTTTGCTGAAAGACCGGCTGCCAAGCCTCATGGTCAGGTGCGCTGATATGATGATTCGCGGCGACAGCTTCGGCACGACCCGCGGTATCTAAATCATCAAACACTTGGGCCATATGCTGTGACCAGCGCATGCCTGAGTGGGCTTGCATTATCAGTTTCAAGTCGGCCGGCATCTTGTCATACAGCTTCTTGTTCATGGTAACCACGAACGACAAGGTGTAGAGGTTGATTTCATTGTGGAAGTGCGCTTGCTCGTTGGTGCGAAAACCTTTCATCGCTTCCCAAGGGAAGGCCACGCCATCCAGAATCCCGCGTTGCAGTGCTGGATAGGTTTCTGGTGCAGGGATGCCCACGGGCTGTGCGCCTTGTGCTTCAAGCAACTGGGCGACCACTGTGGTTGGGCGACGGATCTTTAAACCGGCGAGGTCACTGGGATGCTCAATGGCTTTTGTGCGGGTGTGCAAATAGCCCGGACCATGAGTAAACAAAAACAGCACTTGAGTGTCTCTGTATTCGTCCGCAATCATGCCGTCTTCATACAAGGATTGCAGCACACAGGAACCATGTGCGGCTGAGTCGGCCATGCCTGGCAGCTCGATAATTTGTGTCAGCGGGAAGCGGTTGGCGTTATAGCCTTGCACGGTTGCAGTGATATCGGTAATGCGTTTCTTCACCCCATCATAACTTTTTGGTGCTTTAGTCAGGGTTTGTGCAGGGTAAAAATCAACACTGATACGCCCATCAGAGGCTGTGGTTAATGCCTGAGCCCACTCTTCAAAGCCTTTGTGTACATCAGAGGTGGCGGGCCAGAAATGCGCAAATCTTAGGTTGTAATCTGCAGCATGGGCTGCGCTGGTGCCGAACAAAACGGCTAACGACAAGGCTATTAGCTTGTGCATGAACTCACCTCTATTATTGTAATTATTAGTCTGTGTCGGGGTAGTTATGTTTACCTATCTGAGGCATCTCGGCCTCTTACTGATGTCATAAATATAGAACAAGGAGAGGGGCAGTCATAATGAATAGTCGGCCCTTATTTATATCGATTTTGATATGAATAGGGGCCGTGGCGACTCTATTGAAGATGTTATTGAATACACATCAGAATGGCGGAGATACTAAAGAATGCGCAGATCGTGGTGAGCATCAGGGTACTGGCAGTGAAGTTTCTATAACCGTATTGACTGCCGAAAATCGGATAGATACTCATCATGGGCATGGCCGCCAAGAGGATAGCGGCTAACTGCAACTGGGGGTCAAAGGGTGGTAGCAGCCAGATCAGTAAGGCCACCATCAATGGGTGCAGGACCAGCTTACCGATCAGCACTGGCGTGATACTGCCCAGTTCACCTTTGAGTGGGCTGCCCACTAAGGATGCGCCGATAACAAACAGCGCAATGGTGGCTGATGAGCCGCCAAGCATCTTTAAGGTGATATTGATCGGGTCAGGCAACGGGATATTCAATGCTGAAATAAGCATGCCGGTGATAATGGCGATCAGTAATGGATTGCGCAGCATACGTTTATGCAGACGAATTAAAATAGGGCCTAATGACATGCCGCTGCTGCGTGAGTTATTAAACTCTAGAAGTGCCATGCACAGTGGAATAATCACTATGGTTTCGACGAGCAGTGCCATGGAAAAGGCTTGGCCTGCGCTGCTTTCCACCACTTGTAAGAGAACGGGAAAACCAAAATAGGGCGTATTCGACATGGATACGCCCATGGCCTTTAATGAGGCCAGTACCGGCTCGTCTTTAAATACTTTAAGGCTTAGGAATAGGACCAAGCCCAGCATCAAGAGCGAACCCAGTCCGTAGGCTAAGATAAAGTTTAGATCAATGACTTGTTCAATTTTCATTGAGCTGAGGGTGTGGATAATCAGCCCAGGCATGGCTAAATAGAGGACAAAACGGCCTAAGCCTGGAATCGCCTCAGGCGGCAGCACGCGCCAACGCACTGCGGCATAGCCAATGGCAATCAGCAGGAAGATGGGGGTGGTGATAGACACTATAGCTAGCATATATGGCTCTTTCCTCAGCTCAACGCTAAGCGTGTGGTGAATAACGGTTGCTCAGAATACTTCAGTATACTCTTCAGCGGCTGAGGCCTCCTCGCCAGTAGCAGCTGCAGAGTGTGACTTGGGTTTAAAGAGTCACCTTATACCTGACTAGCGCTGCACAGTATGTTATCGAGCCAGGCTTGTGTGGCACCACCGGTTAAGACGCGTTGCTGCAGTTGTGTGAGATTAAGCTCAATATCACACTGTTCCTTAATCAAGGTGAGTAGATGTTGATCGCCACTTAAGGCCATTAGGCAGGCTTTTTTTACCAAGGCACTGGCGTGATCGCGTGGCATGCTGTCGGCTAAGGCAAAGGTTGCTGCTTCAGCATAAATCACACCGTTGTGTAATGCTAAATTGCTTTGCATTGTCTGCGTATTGACTTGCAAGTGTACCAAGGCTTCATTGCTGTGATGCAGGGCCACGGCTGTCGACATTAGCATGGTTGGCAATACCAGCCACTCAAGCGTCCAAGCACTGCCGCTGCGTTCGTTTTCATGCAGCATGGCCTGATGCATTTGTCCCAGTTGCCCAGCATTGTGACGGGCCAAGGTCACCAGCAGTTCGGCGCTGACTGGGTTGCATTTTTGCGGCATAGTGGAGGAGCCGCCACCATTGGTAAAGGTCAGTTCGGCCACTTCTGTTTGCCCCATAAATAACCAGTCTTGCCCCATTTTACCCAGCAGTCCTGTGGTCAGTGACAGCCAATTGGCCAGTTCCATCAGGCTGTCGCGCTGCGTGTGCCAATTGTGTCCCGGTGCTAAGTCGAGACGCTGTGCCAAGCGGGTTGAAATCGCCACAGCTTTATCTTGCATGGCTGAAAGAGTGCCAACCGCACCAGCCAATTGCAGCTTAAGCAAACGCGGTTTTAATTCGTTTAAACGCTCGCGTTGGCGCAGCAGTGGCGCAAGCCAATTGGCGACTTTTAAGCCAAAACTCATGGGTACCGCTTGCTGAGTGCGGGTGCGTCCGGCGATTAAGGTGTCGCGATGACTGGCGGCCAGCTCACCGAGTTGTCCAATCACCTGCTTTAAGCGTGTGTCATAGAGCTTGAGTAATTCACGGCAATTGAGGATTAAGGCTGTATCAACAATATCTTGGCTGGTTGCACCAAAATGCACCCAGCGTGCATGGTCTGCCGGCAGGGTGTTTTTTAATGCTTGAACCAAGGCTGGCACAGGTACACCAGCGCTGCCAGTCTCTGCGGCTAAAGCTGAGGGCGGTAGATCAATATCTGATACGGCTTGGGCGATGGCCAGAGCGGACTCTTCAGGAATTAATCCGCAGTCTGCTTGGGCGAGTGCTAAGTGCGCTTCAACTTGCAACATGGCACGGATTTGCGCCTCATCACCAAGATAACGGCCCGCCTCTTGATCTGACAAGAGTGTGTGATAAATGGCTGAATCAAAAGGGGAGATGCTTAACATGTCGGCCTCGCTGCAATGAATTGCGCTCAATGAAAAGGGCGAAAAATAAAACCTTTTCCACTATTATGCTCAGAATTTCAGCGCATAAGCATGGAAAAGGCCGATGAGCGTAAAGAGTATAGCTTACGCGTAAAACCAGTACTGACCGCGCAGGACTTAGTCGACGGCTTCCAGCGCGATGGCAATACCTTGGCCAACGCCAATGCACATACTGGCCAGCGCATAACGCTTGCCACGACGCTTGAGTTCTAGTGCTGCAGTACCGGTAATTCGCGCACCGGAAGCACCGAGCGGGTGACCCAAGGCAATCGCGCCACCATTGGGGTTAATGTGTTCAGCATCGTCGGCTAAGCCTAAGTCACGCAGGCTGGCCAAGGCTTGTGAGGCAAAGGCTTCGTTGAGTTCAATCACATCAAATTGAGCAATACTCATACCTAAACGTGCGCAGAGTTTTTGACAGGCCAGTGCTGGGGCAAAACCCATAATGCGTGGTTCGATACCGGCCGTGGCACCACCAAGGATTTTTACAATAGGACGCAAACCGTATTTAATTACAGCCTCTTCGGAGGCAATAATTAAAGCCGCGGCACCATCGTTCACCCCAGAGGCGTTACCGGCGGTCACAGAACCCTGGCCATCAAGGGCTTTGAGTTTAGCTAAGGCGTCAGCGGTAGTGCTGGCGCGCGGGTGTTCATCCGTCTCTACGATCAGGTCATCGCCTTTGCGCTGAGCAATTCTCACTGGCACGATTTCTTCAGCAAACACGCCAGCGGCTTGCGCCTGTGCCGCACGCTGTTGCGAACGTAGGGCAAAGGCATCTTGATCGGTGCGGCTGATATTAAAATCTTGTGCGACGTTTTCACCGGTTTCTGGCATCGAGTCGACACCATACAACGCTACCATTTTTGGATTCACAAAACGCCAGCCAATGGTAGTGTCGTGAATTTCATTGCTGCGGGTAAACGCGCTGCTGGCTTTGGGCATCACAAAAGGTGCACGGCTCATGCTTTCCGTACCTCCAGCAATAATCAGCTGAGCTTCGCCAGATTTAATCGCCCGCGCTGCGGCGATAATAGCATCCATACTGGAGCCGCATAGGCGGTTGATTGTAGTGCCGGTGACGCTGACGGGGTAACCAGCCAGTAGTAGCGACATACGCGCAACGTTGCGATTATCTTCACCGGCCTGGTTGGCGCAGCCAAAAATCACATCATCAATGGCGGTTGGGTCTAAGCCTGGGTTGCGCTCAAGCAATGCTTTTAGCGGGATGGCACCCAGATCGTCAGGACGTACTGAAGATAGCGAGCCAGCATAGCGGCCGATTGGCGTGCGTACATAGTCACAAATATAAGCGTTGCTCATGGGTACTTCTTCCTTAGTCGCTGGCGTGGGTGCGCGCGGTACGCTCATTGAGGTCACGTAACACCGAAAGTTCACGTTCGGTTGGAGCTGCTGTTTCGATGACATTGTCAGCGTAGGTTAGAGTCCAGCCAGTGTTATCTTGAATCTGCTCGCGGGTGACCCCTGGGTGTATCGATGTGACGATAAACTCTTTGCTTTCTGGGTGGGTTTCCATCACGCACAAGTCAGTAATCAATTTACTCGGACCTTTGGTTTTGATACCCAGCTCTTCGCGCTCTTTACCGGTTTTGCCATGACCCAGAGAGGTGATGAAATCAACTTTTTCTACAAAACCACGTTTGGATTGCTGCATCACTAAGAAAATTTCACCGCATGAGGTGGCAATCTCAGGTGCACCACCACCGCCAGGTAAGCGGACTTTCGGATTATGATAGTCGCCCACGACCGTGGTATTGATATTGCCATATTTGTCCAGCTGTGCCGCGCCTAAAAACCCCACGGAAATACGCCCGCCTTGTAGCCAGTAACGGAACATTTCTGGTACCGATACGGTAGTCACCGCTGTTTCGCACAGCTCTCCGTCACCGATCGACAGGGGTAACACATCAGGCTTAGTGCCAATGGTGCCCGACTCATAAATCAAGGTGACGCCTGGTGCATGGGTCAGGCGCGCAAGGTTGCAAGCGGCGGATGGCATGCCTATACCAACAAAGCAGACATCATCATTACGCACAGCACGCGAAGCGACCACTGTCATAATTTCAGTTGGGGTATAGCTCATGTTATTTCTCCAGCCATTTAACTTTTTGCGCAAATACGTCTGGACCAACCTCTAATACATTGGTTTTGATCCACTGAGTGAAGGCTTCACGGTCAGCAGCGATTGCATCCCAGTTTTTATAGAAGGCATTGTCACGTGGGTAGTAACCCAGTGCATAAGATGGGTGCGCACCGCCTGGGACTGTGGCAATGGCGCTGATGGTCCACGCCGGTAAGATACAGGCATTGGTGTGTACATCGTCAAAATTATCGACAACTTCTTCAACCGTCACAATCACGCGTTGTGCCGCTAATGCTGCTTCTTTTTGGATACCGATAATGCCTTCAATTAGAACATCACCGTTTTTGTTGGCTTTTTGCGCATGAATAATCGTCACATCGGGGCGAATCGCTGGCACTGCCGCCAATTTTTCACTAGTGAAGGGGCACGTCACTGAGCGAATGTTGGGATTAACTTCAGCTAATTCAGCGCCTAGGTAACCACGGAAGATGGCACAGGGTAGACCCGCCGCACCTGCTTCATAGGCGCTGGCCATCGCCGCATGGCTGTGTTCTTCGATTTCAATCTTATGTGGCCAGCCATTCTCATAGGAATCACGCAAGCGCCGTAGCGAACCCACACCTGGGTTACCGCCCCAAGAGAAAATCAGTTTTTTGGCGCAACCACTACCAATCAACTGGTCATAAATCAGGTCTGGTGTCATGCGAATCAGAGTGAGATTCTTTTTTTGCTGACGAATCACTTCATGCCCAGCGGCATGGGGGATGAGGTGAGTAAACCCCTCCATCGCCACCACATCGCCATCGTGCAGATATTCTGCAATCGCGTCTTTTAGAGATACAAACTTGGCCATCAAACTATCCTTTATACGTCGAAGAACACGGTTTCTTCAGCACCTTGCATATGAATATCAAACTGATACTCAGGGCCGGTACCGGTTTCTTTACGCTGGGCAAGCAAGGTTGCTCGGCGTGGCTCAGCAACCTTGCTCAAAACAGGGTCGGCTTGGTTGGCGCTGGCTTCATCGGAAAAATAGAGGCGCGTATAGGCATGGCTTAATAAGCCGCGCATAAAGACGACAACGGTGATAAAAGGCGCATGACCTGCTTGCGCGGCACCGGGTTTAATCGTATCAAAGCTAAAGCTTAAATCACTGCTGGTGCCTGTACCGCAACGGCCATAGCCTAGAAAGTCTGTATCTAAAGTACGGGGGCTGCGTTGATCAAGCGGGTGATTGAAACGGCCTGCAGCGTTGGCTTGCCAAATTTCAATCAGCGCATCATCAACTGCTGCGCCGTTACCGTCGAATACTTGACCCGTAATACGGATACGCTCACCGGCTACTTGGCCTTTGACCAGTTGGTTATCGGCAATTTGAGTGTTGGCATAGCGGTACTGCTGGGCGGTCAGACCGTAAGCGAAGTATGGACCAACAGTCTGTGAAGGAGTTTGCTTCATGCTCATATCTTAAGCCTCCATAGGAGTAGCGTTAACGCCACGCACAACAATGTTAAAAATGTAACCTAGGGCAAAGCCATCTTCAGTGACATCCAATGAGAACTCGCTGACTAAACGCTCACGTGCAGCTTCAGGTGTGGCGATATAAATCGGGTCATAGGCCAGCAATGGATCACCAGGGAAGTACATCTGTGTCACTAAACGGCTGCTGATGCATGGGCCGAGCAGTGAAAAGTGAATGTGATTAGGACGCCATGCATTGGGGTGATTGCCCCATGGGTAGGCACCAGGTTTGATGGTGTAGAACTTATAACGACCGTTTTCGTCGGTTAAGCAGCGGCCCGCACCGAGGAAGTTGGGATCAATGGGCGCGTCATGTTGGTCGCGTTTATGCACATAACGCCCGGCCGCATTGGCTTGCCAGACTTCAATTAGGGTATTGGGCACAGGCTGCCCCAACTCGTCAAATACCGTACCGGTCACCAGGATGCGTTCACCAATGGGTTCGCCATTGACTTGGCCATTTTTGGTTAAGTCATGATCCAGTGGGCCAATGACTTCCTGGCCAAAGGCTGGGCCTGTCAGTTCAGCCAGTTCAGGGTCAATTTTTACAAGGTTCTGTGAGACACCGCGCAGGCTGGATGATTTGTATTCTGGAGAGATAAAAGCCGCGTGGCTTGACCAGTCTCTTTTCGTCAGTTGAGTCATTTTTGTTATACCTCTTGATTTTCGAGTTCGTTGTACACTTCTTTAGCAATACGGAAGGCGACATTGGAGAAAGGAACACCTGCATATACAGCGAGGTGCAATAAGGCTTCTTGCACCTCTTGCTTACTGGCGCCGGTATTACGGGTGGCGCGAATATGCATCGCCAGCTCTTCTTCGTGATGCAGCGCAGCCATTAACACAATAGTCAATAAACTGCGGTCACGTTTACTTAAGCCTGGACGACTCCAGACTGAGCCCCAGGCGCCTTCAGTGATAAAGGTTTGGAAGGGCTCATCAAATTCAGTTTTATTCGCCGTGGCGCGATCAACGTGGGCGTTGCCCAATACCGAACGGCGGACCAACATGCCTTGAGCAAAACGATTGGCTTGCAAGCTGTGTTGTGTCAAAAACTCAAGCATCAAGCTGGCCAGTTGCGCGGGTTGCTCGATGCAGGGTAGGTGGCCTGCGTTTTTAATCACGGCAAAGCGGCTGCCGGGAATCAGTGCTGCTGTGCTTTCTACTAACGCCGGCGGGGTTGCGCCGTCTTGGTCACCCACCAGGCAAAGGGTAGGTTGGGTCAGTTTGGCGGTGCTTTCGGTTAAATCAGCATCACGAATGGCTGCACAAGTGCCTACATAGCCTTCGACGGGGGTGCGCGCCAGCATATTGCGCCACAGCGCTAAATCAGTGGGCTTGCTGGTGCGAAACTCAGCGGCAAACCAGCGCTCCATCACTGCATCGGCAATGTACTCAAGGCCATGGGTACGAATGGTCTTGATCCGATCGTCCCAGCCTTGTGCCGGGCCAATCTTATGTGCGGTATCACATAAAATTAACTGACTGACCAATTCAGGACGGCGCGCGGCCACGCCTTGCACGATCATGCCACCGACAGAGAGTCCACAGAGAACCGCTTGGCGCACGTCAAGCGCATCGAGCAAACCGATCAGATCATTAATATGCTCATCGAGCTGATAGGGAGCAGGTGGACAGGCAGATAATCCATGCCCGCGTTTGTCATAGCGCAGAAAACGATAGTGCGCTGCGAGCAATGGCAATAACGCATCCCAGATGCGTAGGTCAGTGCCTAAGGAGTTTGAAAATACCAGCAGCGGCAGATGTTGCGGGCCGTCCAGCTGGTAGTGAAGCATGCTTCCGTTAACTGTTATGGTCTGAGCCATGGTGTTTGCCTTTATCCGCTGCAAAATATTTAGCTTCAATCTTGCTTAAATTATTCGATATGTAAAATGAACTTTTGCTAACTTGTTATACCGAAAAAGGAATGTGTTGCTGTTGGCGCTCATCTGGAGTGGGGTATGAGCGACGCGACCTGTCTGCTGAAGCTCTGAGCAAGACAGAAGATATTCTTAGGTCTATTGGTGTATATAAGATATTTAAAAGTTTAGAGTCGGCTGGGTCGCAGTGCTTTTTTAGTGCAGATTATTGCTTGGTGAATGCCCAGTTTAGGGGTGGCAAATGCATAGGAATATAAAACGTATATCGTTTTCTATATAATTAATAGCTGGAAATTCATTTTTCATAACGGTTTTTAGCAATTAGCCTCAAGTCATATTGATCTATAGCGGAGTTCAGCGCACGGTTATAGAAGCCCAACATGGCTCAGCAAGATATATCGCAATTTTAATAAAGGATCTTTTTATGACAACGACTCCCTATCAGAACCTCGAGTTGCAGCCTATTGCTGGGCAGTGGCGCTCAGGTGGTTCACAGGCCCAGTTGCAGGTGCTTAACCCTTATACGGGTGATGAACTACTGACATTAAATCTCGCCAATCAAGATGATTTAAATGAGGCATTCACAGCTGCACGCGATGCTCAAGTGAGTTGGGCCGCAATGGGGCCGTCTGCGCGTACTGCAATTTTATTGAAGGCCGTCGAGATTTTTGACCAGCGTCGTGAAGAAATTATTGACTGGCTGATTAAAGAATCAGGCAGCACGCGGATTAAAGCGCAGATTGAGTGGGGCGCTGCGCGTGCGATCACTTTAGAAGCAGCCAGCTTCCCCAGTCGTGTGCAGGGCAGTATTTTGCCCAATGATATTCCAGGTAAAGAAAGTCGCGTCTACCGCAAACCCATTGGTGTGGTGGGTGTGATCAGTCCATGGAACTTTCCTTTGCACTTGTCACAACGCTCGGTTGCCCCAGCTTTAGCCTTAGGCAACGCAGTGGTAATTAAACCGGCTTCTGATACACCGGTCACCGGTGGTTTATTGCTGGCGCATATCTTTGCCGAAGCAGGTTTGCCGGCTGGCGTATTAAGTGTACTGGTGGGGTCGGGCTCTGAAATTGGCGATGCTTTTGTTGCGCACCCGATTCCAGGCTTTATTTCCTTTACCGGGTCAACCGCTGTTGGTTTAAATATTGGCCGCATTGCTTGCGGTAGTCAGCACTTGAAGCATGTTGCGCTTGAGTTAGGTGGTAACAGCCCATTTGTTGTTTTGGCTGATGCGGATATTGAACAAGCGGTCAGCGCTGCGGTGGTAGGTAAGTTCCTCCACCAAGGGCAAATTTGCATGGCGATTAACCGTATTATCGTTGAGCAGCCATTGTTAGAAGAGTTTACCCGTCGCTATGTTGAGCGTGTCAGTGCGCTGAAATATGGTGATCCAAGTCTGGCTGAAACCGTAGTCGGCCCCGTGATTAACGCTAAACAGCTGGGTGGTTTGCTTGAGAAAATCAAACTTGCCAAGCAAGAAGGCGCAACTGTTTTAGTGGCTGGTGAGCCGCAGGGTAATGTATTGCCACCGCATGTGTTCGGTAATGTAACGGCGGATATGGACATTGCCCGAGAAGAGATTTTTGGACCTTTGGTTGGAATTCAAAGTGCTAAAAATGAGCAGCACGCCCTCGAATTGGCTAATCAAAGTGACTACGGCCTATCCAGCGCTGTATTTACTGGCAGCCTAGAGCGTGGTGTGCGTTTTGCCCAAGGAATCCATGCCGGCATGACGCATATTAATGATATGCCGGTCAATGATGCGCCTAACGCTGCATTTGGCGGTGAAAAAGGTTCAGGCCTAGGTCGTTTCAATGGTGAGTGGGCGATCCAAGAGTTTACCCGTGACCATTGGATTACCGTGCAGCATGAGCCGCGTCGTTACCCATTTTAATTGCTCTAATAACAAGAGAGGAAACTCCATCATGTCAGTTATTGGCCTGAAGATTAAAACCTTGCTGCTTGGCAGTCTTTTTGTACCTGCGGTGTTTGCAAGCGCTGCTGTCAGTGCTGCGAGCGATAGCCCGTGGCAAGATGGCGCGCATGTGTATGCAAAGATTTGTAGTCATTGTCATGAAACAAAGGGTGATATAGGCCCAGTACTGGCTGGCCGTAGTTTGCCACCGACTTATATTGCCTTCATTGTGCGCAATGGCTTTCGAGCCATGCCCGCCTTTCCCGCCTCCTTTGTTGATGATGAAGCATTGCAGCAGGTTGGCGAATATATTCAGAAATTACCTGCTAAAGCGAAGGAGTGATTATGAGTATTGAGCGTCGATCTGTGCTCAAAGGCATGGTGCTAAGTGGAGCTGCTTTGGCTTTAAGCCAAGCGGGACTGGCGCATGCTGCACACACCACATCTGCAGTCTCACGCCAACCTGTGCTGCTTTTAGTTAGCGATGCTGAGGCACAAACGGCTTTTATTGATGGCGTTAAGGCCAACCCTAGCGTGGCACGCGTCACAGTGCTGAAAGCCCAGCATGATTTAGACTTCATCGCTGCTTTTCAACAGCGCTTAAGTGCCTCAAAAGGTGAGCGCATCATTGGTTTAGTGGATGATGCCAGCGGTATGCTATTGCTTGATTTAGCACGCAGTGCTGGTGCTCGCGTACATTGGACTGGTCAGCATGTCACGCAAAATGGTGTATCGCGTCACCGCGTAGCAGCGACAGATAACAGCGCCAATTGCATCAAACAGTTTGCTGAATTTGCAGAGAATTGCAGCCGTCCTACGGCGATGACTGAACAGACGTTATCAGCCAGCCGGCAGTGGGCCTCATCATTAGGTTTTGCTTTAGCGTCGCCTGAACCTAATCGTCGTTATTTACGTACCACGCCACCGACCTATAGCAGCGCCGTAGATGGCCACTTTGTTTCATTTTCCATTGAAACGTGAAGGATTCCGATACCATGACTACAGAAAATAATAAGGTCTTGCCAAAAGGCATTACACAGGCTGACTTTGATAAGGCAATGGATGAGTTTCGTGCCCTATTAGGTAAAGACAATGTGCTGGTTGAAGCAGAACAGCTCAAGCCTTACGAAAAAATTATGATGCCCGTTGATGCGGCTGAACATGCACCTTCAGCTGCGATTACCGCCACCACTGTTGAACAGGTTCAGGGTGTGGTGGCCATTTGTAATACCTATAAAATTCCTGTTTGGACGATTTCCACGGGTCGTAACTTTGGTTACGGTTCATCTGCACCGCATCACCGCGGCCAGATTATTCTTGATCTGAAAAAGATGAATAAGATTCTGCATATTGATGCAGATTTAGGTACGGCGCTGGTTGAACCGGGTGTGACCTATCAACAGCTGTATGACCACCTAGAAGACAATAACATCCCGTTGATGCTGTCATTTTCAGCGCCGTCAGCCATTGCCGGACCTTTAGGCAACACCATGGACCGTGGTGTGGGTTACACGCCGTACGGTGAGCACTTTTTGATGCAGTGCGGTATGGAATTGGTACTGGCCAACGGCGAAGTGTATCGCACCGGTATGGGGGGGGTGAAAGGTGACAATGCTTGGCAGGTATTTAAGTGGGGTTATGGCCCCACCTTGGATGGTATGTTTACGCAAGCCAACTACGGTATTTGTACCAAAATGGGTTTCTGGTTGATGCCTAAACCACCAGTGATCAAACCGTTTGAAATTCAGTTTGATGAAGATTCGGATATCACTGAAATTGTCGACTTTATTCGTCCCTTACGTATTGCACAAATTATACCTAACTCTATCGTGATTGCTGGGGTGTTATGGGAAGCCTCAACCGCGGGTGTGCGTCGCTCAGATTACACCACTGAACCCGGTGCGACCTCGCAGGCGATTCTGAAACAGATTCAGAAAGACAGGAAACTCGGTGCGTGGAACGTTTACTGTGCACTCTACGGCACTAAAGAACAGGTTGAGGTGAATTGGAATATTGTTACCGGAGCCTTAAAGCAACTGGGTAAAGGTCGCATTATTACGCAAGAAGAAGCGGGTGATACTGAGCCCTTTGCCTACCGTGCCAAGCTGATGTCAGGTATTCCAAACTTACGTGAGTTTGGTCTGTATAACTGGCGTGGGGGCGGTGGTTCTATGTGGTTTGCGCCAGTGAGCCAAGCCAAGGGCAGTGAGTGCGGCAAACAAAAAAGCCTCGCGGAAAAAATCCTGAATAAACACGGACTGGATTATGTCGGTGAGTTTATTGTCGGCTGGCGTGATATGCACCACGTGATTGATGTGCTCTACGATCGCACCAATCCTGATGAAGTTAAACGCGCTGATGCATGCTTTAACGAGTTGTTGGATGAGTTCGAAAAAGAAGGTTATGCGGTATACCGTGTTAATACGCGCTTTATGGATCGTGTAGCAGACAGTTACGGTCCAGTTAAGCGTCGTTTAGAGCACACGTTAAAGCGTGCTTTAGACCCGAATAATATTTTGGCACCGGGTAAGTCGGGTATTGATTTGGATACCTTTAAAGATTGGTAAATCAATAAGGCGACTTTGATTGATACCTCTAAATGGGTTGAGCTTTGGCTCAGCCCATTTTTTTTTCTAATAACTCAGCCGCGCTGCGAACACAGTTCATAAACATCTGCACAGTTGGCGTTGGAATCGTATCTGCGCGGGTGGTTAATCCCACAGGGCCTAAGGTCTCTTTGGTATCAATGGGCAGCTCAATAAGATCGCCTTCGTCTATTTCGCGCGCGACAACACCACGAGAAATCACCCAAATCGCATCGGATTGGCGAATATATTCTTTACCGAAGGCGACCGAGATCGTTTCAATGCGATCGGGGAGCATGCCAACCCCTTGCGAGATGAGAAAACGTTCCGCCGAGGTGGCGATAATCGAGTCTTTGGTGGGAAACATTACGGTAAAATTACGAATATCTTGGATATTAAACGAGTTGTTTTCCAGTAATGGATGCCCTGGACGCACAACAAAGGTGACAATTTCAGAGTACAGGTGCTGGAAGGATAAACCGCTCATTAATTTAGGCTCAGCTAAGCGGCCAACCACCAAATCCAGTTCACCAACCCGCAGTTGCCCTAAGAGTAAAGTGTTTGGCCCAGAGATGAGGTTGAGGGTCACATCCATGCCCGATTTACGAAACTTAATCACCGCTCTAGGCATTACACTGGCGGCAACCGTGGGCAATACGCCAACACTGATATGCATGCTGCCTTTTTTTTGAGCCTGAATAATACTGTCAGTGCCTTCGCGTAACGCCGCTAGGCTGGCGCCTGCATATTTGATAAACACCTCACCAAATTGTGTGAGTTCGACACCTTTTTTACTGCGTTCCATCAGCCTGATTCCAAGCATATCTTCCAGCTCTTTAAGCTTTTTGGATACCGCTGGCTGAGTTAAGGCCAGTACATCAGCTGCGCGCGTGACACTGTTTTGTCGCACGATTTCAATAAAGCACTGCAAGTGTCTATAGGTGATTCGATTTTCTATCATTAGGTCTTCTCCACACCCCGATCAGGGTGACAGCTGATGTGCTTAGCGCCAATAATTATGGGTTATAATTTTTGTAGAGCAAGACATATATGCTGCTTTACTCGTGGATTGTACTTGAACGGACTGTTGATATGGGACGGTGCGGACTGCGCTGCTGCAGGGGCGCAGGCGCTGGTGTCGATTGAACTCGGTGCAAGGATGAAAAACCAGCTTAGGCCGCAGAGGCGTTAAGTTTTGCGTGTTTAGCCTAATCGCCAAACTAACTGTGCGTTTATGCCCCGACATCGCTATAATCGCTGTCTATTTAAATTTTGACTTTGGTTTGATGCTATGACCGAACTTGTTGTTGACTATATGCAGCGCCTTGGCGAGGCTGCGCGTGAAGCCTCGCGTGTGTTGGCAAGAGCCAGTACCGCGCAAAAAAACCAAGCTTTATTGGCCACCGCAGTGGCTCTAGATAACGCGCGGGCCCGTTTGCTCGCGGCCAATGAGTTGGATATGCAAGCAGGCCGAGTCAGTGGTCTGGATGATGCTATGCTCGATCGTTTGGCGCTCAGCTCAACGCGTATCGATGAGATGATTGAAGGCTTAAAGCAGGTGGCGGCACTGCCTGACCCCATTGGTGAAATTCGAGATATGCATTTTGTGCCATCAGGTATTCAAGTGGGCAAGATGCGTGTGCCGTTGGGCGTGATTGGTATTATTTATGAGTCGCGTCCTAACGTCACGGTAGAAGCGGCCAGCTTATGCATTAAGTCAGGTAACGCGACGATTTTACGTGGTGGCTCAGAAGCGATTCATTCGAACCAAGCGATTGCCCAATGCCTAAATGAAGGTTTAGCTGCTGCGGGCTTTCCTGCAACCGCGGTGCAAGTGGTGCAAACCACAGATCGCGCGGCTGTCGGTGCGTTGATTAGCATGCCGAAGTACGTTGATGTGATTGTGCCGCGTGGTGGCAAAGGCTTGATTGAGCGTATCAGTCGTGATGCGAAAGTGCCGGTGATTAAGCATTTAGATGGCGTGTGCCATGTGTATGTGGATCAGGCGGCTGATGCAGACAAAGCAATTCGTATTGCCGATAACTCGAAAACCCAGCGCTATGCACCGTGTAATGCGATGGAAACCTTATTAGTGCATGAATCACAAGTAGAGGCTGTATTACGTCCTTTGTTGGATATCTACGCCGCTAAGCAGGTTGAGTTGCGTGGCTGTGAAACAACTTGTGCGTTATTTGCCAGTCGCGTCATACCTGCGACTGTAGATGATTGGGCGGCGGAGTATAATGCGCCCATTCTAGCGATCCGCATTGTGGCGTCACTGGATGAGGCCATTGAGCATATTAATACCTATGGCTCACAGCATACCGACAGTATTGTCACAGAAAACTTTACTAATGCGCGTCGCTTCTTAACTGAAGTGGATTCAAGCTCAGTGATGATCAATGCCTCAACCCGCTTTGCCGATGGTTTTGAATACGGACTGGGCGCGGAGATCGGTATTTCTACTGATAAATTGCATGCGCGTGGTCCCGTTGGTTTGCTGGGCTTGACCAGTGAGAAGTATGTCGTGTTTGGTGACGGACACGTGCGTGGCTAAGCGCATTGGCATGCTGGGTGGCACCTTTGATCCGGTGCATATTGGACATCTACGCAGCGCTCTAGAGGTGGCTGAGAGCTATGCTTTAGATCAGCTGTTGTTGATTCCTAGTGCACGGCCACCGCATCGAGCAACACCGCAAGTCAGTGCGCAACAGCGCTTAGCAATGGTGCAGCTGGCGGTGGCCGGGGTTGACTTACTCAGTGTCGATGATCGCGAGTTACGTCGCGATAAACCGTCGTGGAGCATCGATACCTTGCTATCATTGCGTGCTGAGCTGGATGAGCAGGATCAACTGCTGCTGATCTTAGGCTGGGATGCGTTTTGCGGTTTGCCCAGTTGGCATCGCTGGGATGAGCTATTAGAGCATTGTCATATTCTCGTATTGCAGCGCCCAGATGCAGATATTGAAGCGCCACAAGCGCTGCGTGATTTAGTGGCAGCAAAAAGCGTCAGCGGCCCGCAAACTTTACAAGGCCCTAGTGGTCAAATTGCCTTTGTATGGCAAACACCGTTGGCTATTTCAGCAACACAAATTAGACACTTATTAGCAACACAACGTTGCGTACGGTATTTGGTACCAGATGCCGTTTTTAATTATATTTACGCTCACCGACTCTATCAGATGTCATGAGCTTTTGAGGCGAGATACCCAATGCAAAATGAACAACTTGTTAACTTAGTCGTTGCTGCTTTAGAAGATGTTAAAGCTAAAGACATCGTGACTATTGATGTGCGCGGTAAAACCAGTATTACCGATTTTATGATTATTGCGTCAGGTGGTTCGGCGCGTCAGGTTAAAGCACTGGCAGAAAACGTTATCGATAAAGCGAAAGCACAAGGGGTTAAACCTGTCGGCAGCGAAGGCTTAGACGGCGGCGAGTGGGCCTTGATTGATTTAAATGATGTGGTGGTTCACGTGATGCAGGTTGAAACCCGTGAGCATTATGACCTTGAGCGTCTATGGCAGGGTGCTGAGCAAAGCCGCGCACAACACACAGAGCAAGGCGCTGAGTAAGTGCGTATTCGCTTAATTGCTGTTGGCTCGAAAATGCCGCGCTGGGTGGAAGACGGTTGGCATGAATATGCTAAGCGTCTGCCCAGTGAGCTACCTTTAGAGCTGGTCGAAATTCCTTTGAGTACGCGCGGCAAAAATGCTGATGTACAAAGGCTGATTCGCCAAGAAGGTGATGCAATGCTGGCCAAAGTGCAACCGGGGGAGCGTATTGTTACCTTGGAGGTGCATGGCAAGCCTTGGAGTACTGAACAGTTAGCGCAAGAGCTGGAACGCTGGCGTTTAGAGGCGCGCAATGTGAATTTAATGGTGGGCGGACCTGAAGGGTTAGCCCCGCAAGTCTGCGAGCGTAGCGAGCAACGCTGGTCGCTGTCGCCGCTAACACTGCCGCACCCTTTGGTACGAATTCTCTTAGGTGAGCAAATTTATCGCGCATGGACTGTGCTTAACGGTCATCCCTATCATAAATAGTGAGCGGTTATGCCACCTCCTATCCGGTTAAAAGATCATGAGCGCGATGCTCGGCTGATTCGTTCGCGGATGCTGTTTGGTGGCGTAGCGCTGATTATTTTAACGATGTTGCTGATGATTAGAATGTATTACCTACAGGTGGTGCAGTTTGAACATCATTCAACATTAGCTGAAAATAATCGTATCCATGTGCAGTCATTACCGCCTACGCGCGGCATGATTTATGATCGCAATGGCCTGTTGATCGCGGATAATAGAGCCAGCTTTAGTTTGACCTTGACCCGCGAGCGTGCCGGTGATTGGGAGCAGGTGCTGGATTCGATTATTGAAATTCTTGAGTTGGATAGCGACAGTCGCGAGTTATTTGAAAAGCGTATCCGTCAAGGCCGCCGTCCTTTTGAGCCGGTTCCGGTGATGTTTGAACTGAGCGAAGAGCAAATTGCTCGTGTTGCGGTGAATCAATTCCGTTTGCCAGGCGTGGAAGTGGCGGCCAGCCTGGTGCGCTATTACCCACAAAAAGAACACTTTGCGCACTCCGTGGGTTACGTTGGCCGTATCAACGAAGCCGAGCTGAAGAAGCTCGATCCAGTGAATTACAGTGGTACCCACCATATTGGTAAAACTGGGATCGAGCGTTTCTACGAGGAGCAGCTGCATGGTCAAGTGGGTTATGAGGAAGTTGAAACCAATGCGCGCGGTCGTGTGTTGCGTGTGCTCAATCGCGTTGAGCCGATTTCTGGGCAAGATATTTACTTAACCCTCGACAGTAAACTGCAGGAAGCAGCCGAGTTGGCATTGGATGGGCGACGCGGTGCGATAGTGGCGCTTGATCCCAATACTGGCGAAGTACTGGCGATGGTCAGTCAGCCGAGCTTTGATCCAAATCCTTTTGTGACGGGGATCAGTTTCAAAGCCTATGGCTTATTGCGCGACTCATTGGATCAGCCGCTTTTTAATCGAGTCTTACGAGGCTTATACCCGCCAGGCTCAACGATCAAGCCGATGATGGCCATTGCCGGCTTAGATATAGGTGTGATTACACCCAACAGTCGAGTATTTGATCCTGGTTTTTTTCAACTGCCTAACCATAAGCACAAGTACCGTAACTGGAATCGCTACGGTGATGGTTGGGTCAGCCTGGATTTGGCGTTAGCACGTTCTAATGACACCTATTTTTATGACTTGGCACATAAAATGGGGATTGATCGTATGCATGATTATATGACCCGCTTTGGTTTTGGCCAGCGTGTAGCCTTGGATATGTTTGAAGAAACAGCTGGGCTTATGCCGTCTAAAGACTGGAAACAAAGTCGTTATCGTCAGCCTTGGTATCCCGGTGAAACCTTAATTTTAGGGATTGGTCAAGGTTATATGCAAACGACACCGTTGCAATTGGCGCAAGCCACTGCACTGATGGCTTCTAAGGGTAAATGGATGCGTCCACATTTAGCGCGCAGTGTGGGCGGTTTACAGCCGATTGTTGATGCTGAAATGCCGGATGATATTGTGCTGCGTGATAACAAAAGCTGGGATGCGGTCAGCTTAGGTATGGAGAATGTATTGCATGGTACGCGTGGTACAGCGCGTAAGGTCGGTGACTCTGCGCAGTACCGTATCGCCGGTAAAAGTGGCACGGCGCAGGTGGTCGCGATCAAGCAGGGCGAGCGTTATAACAGTGATAAGTTACAAGAGCGTCATCGTGATCATGCATTATTTGTTGCCTATGCTCCGGCGGAGAAGCCAGCTATCGCGGTGGCGGTGATGGTGGAAAATGGTGAGTCAGGCTCGGGTGTTGCTGCGCCGGTTGCCAAGCAAGTGCTAGACGGTTGGTTATTAGACGATGAAGGTCAATTAAAAGCGCAATATCAGCCCGATGAGCGCTCTAACGTAGAGGTCAGACGATGAGTCGAGGCTTTGATCGTGTGCTAGCGGAAGGTGATGTATTACGCCGCCGAGCCTCTTTTTTACAGCGTATCCATATTGATGGTTGGCTGCTTTTTTTACTGTTGGTGTTGGTCACCACCGGATTGTTTGTGTTGTATTCGGCTGGCGGCAAGGATCAAGGCTTATTGATCAAGCAAGCATCCTCCTTTGGTTTGGGGCTGCTAGTGATGTTTTTTGTCGCGCAACTTGAGCCGCGCTTTATGGCACGATGGTCAGCTGTGCTCTATGTGATGGGCGTGGTGCTGTTAATAGTTGTCGAAGTGATGGGGCACAATGCCATGGGGGCGACACGCTGGATTAATATTCCAGGCTTGGTACGTTTTCAGCCTTCTGAACTGATGAAGCTCTTTGTGCCGATGACTTTAGCCTGGTATTTAGCACGGCATAATTTGCCGCCATCATTCAAGCACATTGTTATCAGTGCTACTTTAATTGCTGTGCCTTTTGTTTTGATTGCCCGTCAACCTGATCTGGGCACCGCGCTGTTGATCGCAGTGTCGGGTATCTTTGTACTGTTTTTAGGTGGATTGCGCTGGCGCTGGATTCTGGGCGCTATTGCGGCTGTGGTACCTGTTGCATTCGCGATGTGGATGTTTGTGATGCATCAATATCAGAAGCAAAGGGTCTTAACCTTCTTGAATCCGGAAAGTGACCCACTCGGCAGTGGCTGGAATATCATTCAGTCGAAGGCCGCTATTGGTTCAGGAGGTGTGTTTGGCAAAGGTTGGTTATTGGGTACACAATCGCATTTAGACTTTTTGCCGGAAAGCCACACTGACTTTATCATTGCGGTATTGGGTGAAGAATTTGGTTTGGTCGGCATCTGTTTACTGCTCATGGTGTATTTGCTATTGATCGCGCGTGCGATGGTGATTACGCTGCAAGCACAAACGGTGTTCGGTAAATTATTAGCGGGATCAATTACGCTGACGTTTTTTATTTATGTCTTTGTTAACGTGGGAATGGTCAGTGGCTTACTGCCTATTGTGGGCGTGCCGCTACCCTTTATAAGTTACGGCGGAACCTCATTGGTTACGCTCTTGTCTGGGTTTGGTATTTTAATGGCGATCCATACGCATCGTAAGTGGATCGCTCACTCTTAAGGGTTATACATGCAAACTGTGTTGTTTAAAATGAAAAGTTTAGTGGCGTGCTTAGGCCTAACGCTTGCGGTCACGCATGCCTTTGCAGAAGAAAATACCTATGCACAGCACCCGTTAGTTGGCCCCTTTATTGAAGAAATGAATGCAGAATACGGCTTTGTCAGTGAATCGCTGCAAAGTCTTTTTGCTCAGGCAGAGCGCAAACAAACGATTCTAGATGCTATTTCTCGACCTGCAGAGCGAGTCAAGCTGTGGAAAGAATACCGCCCGATTTTTATCACCCAAGCACGGGTTGATAAAGGTGTTGAGTTTTGGGCCAAGAACCAAGAAGCCCTGCAGCGTGCAGAACAAGAATATGGTGTGCCGGCCGAATTTATTGTCGCCATTATTGGTGTAGAAACCATTTATGGTGGCAATACGGGCAGTCATCGCGTGATTGATGCGCTATCGACCTTGGCTTTTGATTATCCTCCACGCGCACCCTTTTTCCGCCAGCAGCTCAAAGAGTATTTGTTGCTGACTCGTGAAGAGCAAGTGAACCCTTTAAGCTTCAAAGGTTCTTATGCTGGCGCTATGGGCTTGCCGCAATTTATGCCCGGTAGTTTTCGTGCCTATGCGGTTGATTTTGATAACGATGGCCATATTGATATATGGCAGAACCCTAGCGATGCAGTGGGCAGTGTTGCCAACTATTTTATTCAACATGGCTGGCAGCCTGGGCAGCAGGTGGTGGTGCGTGCGGATATTAAATCCGCCGCTACAGCAGATAAAGGCTTATCTGACAGCCTAGACCCTAAAATTACTGTACAACAGTTGAAGGGCATAGGTTGGACGCCACGCACGCCAGTCGCTCAGGATGCTCAGGTGACGGCCTTTCGTTTAGATGCTGAGCAAGGACCTGAGTATTGGATTGGCTTAGCAAATTTTCATGCGATAACGCGCTATAATCGAAGTGTAATGTATGCAATGGCAGTCAATGAACTGGCCGAACTATTGGCGGCTTCACGTAAGGACTAATCATGTTTAAGCACAGTATGCAGCTCTTAACTGCAGTTGCTTTAGGTGTAGCGTTGATCAGCTGCTCATCGAGCAGCACTAACAGTTCGCAGCCACAACCGCAGCCAGTCAATCGTGATGGTTCAATCAGCGGCCCAACCAACTTTAAGCAGCCGGGCAGTGACGGTGCGCCGTGGTGGAACGTTGATGTGTCAGGTATTCCTGATGCTGTTCCTATGCCGCATCAAGGGAAATATAAAGCTGCGCCTTATACCGTGCTGGGCAGTCGCTATTTTCCAATCCAAGATGCGCGACATTACAAAGCCACAGGTACGGCCTCGTGGTACGGCACTAAGTTTCACGGTCTTGATACGGCCAATGGTGAGACCTTTGATTTATATGGGATGACTGCCGCGCATAAAACTCTGCCGTTACCGAGTTATGTCAAAGTGACCAACTTAGATAATGGCCGCAGTGTGACCTTGCGCGTTAATGATCGCGGACCCTTTTACTCTGATCGGGTGATTGATTTGTCCTTTGCTGCGGCGAAAAAGCTCGGTTATGCCGAAAAAGGTGTCGCACGGGTGACGGTAGAAGGAATTGATCCGCAGCAGTGGTGGGCTGCGCGTGGGAAAAGTGTGCCCATGGCAAATACCCCTTATATCGCAGCTAAAACGAAGCCTTTGAGCTTACCTGCTGTGGCGCAACAGACTGAAGAGTATACGCCGCCGCCTGAGCAACATGCAGGCGCAGTCTCGCCGACGCAGATCGACTCAAAAAAAAACGCTTTGTTGTCAGCCGCTGGCCTCTATCTCCAAGTCGGAGCCTTCGCCAATCCCGATGCTGCGCAGCTCCTGAGGGACAAACTGAGTCTGTTGAGCAGTGCGCCGGTGTTTATCGATTCAGTGGTACACAATCAACAAGTCTTGCACCGCGTGCGGATGGGGCCAATGCCCAACCAAAACGAGGCTGAAAATTTACGTGCTCGTGTTCGCTTGGCGAATTTAGGCCAGCCCAGCCTAGTGTCTGCACAGTAGTTATTGGCTGTGTAGTCGGTGACTTGTTGCGTACACTATATGGCCGCGTCAATTAATTTCACCGTTTGTCTTTATAAAATTGAGAGTTGTATAAAATGAGTCAGTTTTTACAAAAGCTTTATTTAAGTGCTGTGGTTATCTGCACGGCCAGCTCTATCAGTGCCGCACCTGTACCAACGCCTGATGCTGTACCGACCGCGGCAACAGCGCCGATGGTTATTCCTGCCATGCCAGAATTGGCCGCCAGCTCTTATGTATTACTGGATGCGGCCAGCGGTAAGGTGTTAGTTGAGCACAATGCTGATGAACGCTTACCGCCCGCCAGCCTAACCAAGCTGATGACCGCCTATATTGCCACCAAGGAAATTAAACGCGGACAAATTTCTGAAAAGGATTTGGTGACCGTCAGCGAAAAAGCATGGCGTACCGGTGGCTCGCGGATGTTTATTGACGTGGGCAAGCAAGTGTCGGTGGATGATTTATTGCATGGCATTATCATTCAATCGGGTAATGACGCCAGTGTTGCTTTGGCTGAGCATATTGCCGGCAGTGAAGAAGCCTTCTCGAGCATGATGAATGCATCAGCGGTGCGCCTGTCTTTGGACAATACCCACTTTATGAATGCCACGGGGTTGCCAGCAGAAGAGCATTATTCCTCAGCGCATGATATGGCTAAGTTGGCCCGTGCGATTATTTACGAAGATTCACAGCATTACTCTATCTACGCGCAGAAAGAATTTCTCTGGAATGGTATTAAACAGCCTAATCGCAACTTGTTGCTATGGCGCGACAAAACCGTAGATGGTTTAAAAACAGGGCACACTGATGAAGCCGGCTACTGTTTAGTGGCCTCTGCAGTACGTGATGATATGCGCTTAATTTCCGTAGTCTTTGGTGCTTCCAGCGAAGCTGCGCGGGCTGCAGAAACACAAAAATTATTGACCTATGGGTTCCGCTTCTTTGAAACCAGAGCCTTTTATAAAAAAGGCGTTGAACTGGCGGAGAGTAAAGTTTGGAAGGGCGAAAGTTCACAAGTTAAAGTGGGTTTAGTTGACGATTTAATTCTGACTCTGCCACGTGGCCAAGTACAAAAAATGGCCGCAACGATGATCTTAGATGAGAGTGTTGTCGCGCCGGTTAAGCAAGGTGATCGTCTTGGCGTGGTTGAAGTGCGCTTAGCTGATGAAATTGTGCACTCTGCCGATTTAGTCGCCTTGCATGATGTTGTCGAAGGTGGCTTCTTCAACCGCTTGCTCGATACTATCCGTATGTTTTTTTATAACTTATTTAACTAAAAGTTGACTGTTCAGCGCATGGCTTGCAGTGCACTATAGGGTACCTGCAAGGCCGACCACGCGTTGACTGAGGTGTACATAAAGATGGTTTTATCCAAGCCGTCTACCGCATGAGCCAAAAGCTCGGAGTTGAGATGACCGAAGATACTGTACAACAACCGCCTAAAATTGAGTTTCCCTGCGCTAATTATCCAATTAAAATTATTGGTGATTGCTGCGATACCTTTGTTGATATCGTTATTGAAGTAGTGCAACGCCATGCACCAGAGATTGATCCAGCGTCTGTTAGACGACGTGATAGCAGCAATGGTCGCTTTTTATCGGTGCAAGTGTATATTCACGCGCAGAGCATTGAGCAGTTGGAAAATATTAATCGCGAGTTACGCGAAACAGGCATTGTGCGCATGGTGCTTTAATGCCCAGATCTGTTGTGATTCGCCAGTTGGGTTGCGTAGCCTACGAGCCAACTTGGCATGCTATGCAGCACTTTACCCAGACTCGTGATGCCAATAGTGCTGATGAGATATGGCTGCTAGAGCACCCGCGGGTGTTTACCCAAGGGCAAGCGGGCAAGGCTGAGCATGTTTTAGCCGCAGGTGATATTCCCGTGGTGCAGGTCGATCGTGGTGGTCAAGTGACCTACCATGGTCCTGGTCAGTTGGTGGCGTATATCTTAGTGGATATACGTCGTTCAGGGCAGGGCGTGCGAGACTTAGTCAGCAGCATTGAAAACAGCCTCATTGAGTTGTTAAGTCAGTATGCTGTGCTGGCACAGGCTAAGCCAGATGCGCCTGGCGTGTATGTGGCGGGTAAAAAAATTGCTTCTTTAGGTCTGCGCATTCGCCGTGGCTGCTCCTTTCATGGTTTAGCCTTGAATGTTGATATGGATTTACAGCCGTTCCAGCGTATTAACCCCTGTGGCTATGCCGGAATGCAAATGACCCAATTACGTGATGAGACGCAGCACCCTGTCGAACTGTCCGACGTAAGTGCCCACTTGCGCGATGCGCTCGTCTCACATCTTAAATTCAGTGAATACATCACCCTTACCAATGGGATTGAATGCTATGAGTAATCAAGAGGCACCAGTCAGCGCTAAACCGGCTAAAGTTGAAATGGGCGTTAAATTACGCGGTGCGGAAAAGTTAGCGCGTATCCCTGTGAAAATTATTCCTACGACTGATGTGCTGCGTAAGCCCGATTGGATTCGTGTACGTGTGCCGGTATCGCCGCGCGTGGAAGGTATTAAAGAAACCTTGCGTAAGCATAAGTTACACAGCGTCTGTGAAGAAGCTTCTTGTCCTAACTTGGGCGAGTGTTTCTCTAGTGGAACTGCGACCTTTATGATTATGGGGGATATTTGCACCCGTCGCTGTCCATTCTGTGATGTGGGTCATGGTCGCCCCAATCCTTTAGATGTTAATGAACCGCATAATTTGGCAAAAGCAATTGCTGACATGAAGCTCAAATATGTGGTGATAACCTCAGTCGATCGCGATGACTTGCGCGATGGTGGTGCGCAGCACTTTGCTGATTGCTTACGTGAAATTCGTGCTTTGGCTCCGGGCGTGCAATTAGAAACCTTGGTGCCTGACTACCGTGGTCGTATGGACATCGCCTTGGAAATCACCGCGACACAACCGCCTGATGTGTTTAACCACAACTTGGAAACAGTACCGCGCCTATATAAAGCGGCGCGTCCAGGCTCTGATTTTGAATGGTCATTGGATCTGCTTGAGCGCTTTAAACAGCTGGTCCCGGGTGTGCCAACCAAGTCTGGCTTAATGCTGGGCTTAGGTGAAACCGACGAGGAAGTGATTGAAGTGATGCAGCGCATGCGTGAACATGGCATTGATATGCTGACCTTAGGCCAGTATTTACAGCCTTCACGTGACCATATGCCAGTGCAGCGTTTTGTCCATCCTGATGTGTTCAAGTGGTTTGCTGAAGAAGGTCTGAAAATGGGCTTTAAGAATGTCGCATCCGGTCCTTTGGTGCGCTCTTCGTATCATGCTGACCAGCAGGCACATGAGCAGCTTAAGTAACCAACCGCGGTAAATAAAAAACCCGTATTCGGCAATTAAGCGGATACGGGGTTTTTTAACGTGATCAGCAGAGTGCTGGCTAAGATGCCATTTAATCTACTGTATCTAAGCGCTTTTAGCGCTCTAAGTGGACCAACTTATTGGCCACACCATCCCAGTCTTCAGCATCTGGCAACGGATCTTTCTTCTCGCTGATATTGGGCCAGATATCGGCTAGTTCTTGGTTTAATGCAGTGTATTCCTGCATGTCTTCAGGTACTTCATCTTCTGCGAAAATGGCTTCAGCAGGGCACTCCGGCTCACACAGTGCACAGTCAATGCACTCATCTGGGTGAATCACTAAAAAGTTTGGGCCTTCATAGAAACAGTCTACAGGGCAGACTTCTACGCAGTCGGTGTACTTGCATTTAACGCAGTTATCAGTGACAACGAAGGTCATAACTAGCTATCTCCTTGGGCTGGTGACTTGGGCTCTATCTATGCAGAGTTTACAAGTAAAGTAATGTGCGCTGGCATGATGCAGCGCAATAAATAAATAAAAGGCCGGCAATCTTAACAGCTTGCGGCCAAGCTGGGTTAGATCTGCGACTTCCAAGCATATAACAGATCAAGCGCTTGCCGTGGCGATAGCTCGTCTGGATTAGTATCTTGTAATTCTAGCAGCAGGTGGTGCGGCTGCGTAGCGAATAAATCACTTTGTATCGGGCGCTGTGTATCGCTCGGGGTATGCTGTGCTTGCATTAAGCTGCTGTCCTCCAGTTGTTTAAGGTGCTGGCGGGCGCGGGCAATCACTGTTGTAGGCACCCCAGCCAATTGCGCAACCGCTAAACCATAACTCTGATTGGCTGGCCCGCTGCGCACATTATGCAAAAAGACAATGCGGTCATGGTGCTCAGTGGCCGTCAGGTGCACGTTGGCAATACTGCTTAAGCGTTCCGGCAGTGAAGTCAGCTCAAAGTAGTGGGTGGCAAATAAGGTCCAAGCTTTTAGTTCAGCCAGTTGCTCAGCCGCTGCCCAAGCCAAGGATAAACCATCAAAGGTACTGGTACCACGGCCCACTTCATCCATTAAGACTAAGCTGTTGGCGCTGGCGTTGTGCAGGATATTAGCGGTTTCGCTCATTTCCACCATAAAGGTCGAACGGCCACCGGCCAAGTCATCGCTGGAACCAATGCGGGTAAAAATACGGTCTACCATCGATAGGGAACAGGCTTGAGCAGGGACAAAACTGCCGATATGGGCCAGCAGTACGATCAGTGCAGTCTGGCGCATATAGGTCGACTTACCACCCATATTCGGACCGGTAATAATCAGCATACGGGTGGCGTCATCCATGCTGACATCATTGGCCACAAAGGGCGTGGTCAACACATGTTCCACCACCAAGTGGCGGCCTTGTTTGATCTGCAGCAGCGGTTGCTCAGTAAACTGCGGGCGGCATAAATTCAGGTTGAGTGCGCGCTCAGCTAGATTGCTGATCACATCCAACTCAGCTAGGGCTGCAGCACTTTCTTGCAGTGGAGCAATCTGCACAATCAGAATATCCAGCAGTTCGTCATAGAGTTGCTTTTCGCGGGCTAACGCACGGCTTTTGGCGGACAGCGCTTTATCTTCAAAGGCTTTAAGCTCTGGAATAATAAAACGCTCAGCGCCCTTTAAGGTTTGCCTGCGTATATATTCAGGCGGTGCTTGTTCGGCTTGTTTAGTTGGGATTTCAATAAAGTAGCCATGCACCCGGTTATAACCGACTTTTAGATTGGCCAAGCCAGTACGGGCTTTTTCGCGAGTTTCTAAATCGATTAAATACTGACCGGCGGTTTCGCTGATGGTCAGCAGTTCATCCAGCTCGGCATCGTAACCCAACTTTACTACACCACCTTCACGAATCACCGCCGGCGGGTTATCAATAATGGCGCGACTTAGAGTATCGGACAGTTCGGGATAGACGCTGATGGCCTTGGCCAGCTGTTGAATGCGCGCAATATCCAGACCCGCCAGTACCTCTTGTAAAGCGGGTAGGGCATTCAGTGCATCGCGCAGACGGGCCAAGTCGCGCGGACGAGCGCTGCGCAAACTGATGCGCGCTAAAATCCGTTCAATATCACCGATATCTTTCAGCGCCGGTTGTACATTTTCAAAGTGGTAGTCATTGAGCAGGTAGGCTATGGCATCTTGGCGCGCTTCGAGTACGGCACGTTGGCGCAATGGACGATTGAGCCAGCGGCTGAGTAAGCGACTGCCCATACTGGTCTGGCAGCGATCAATCACTGACTGCAAGGTATTGTCACGCCCGCCGGAGAGGTTTTTATCCAGTTCTAGATTGCGTCGAGTTGCCGCATCCAATACCACAGTTTCGCTGATGCGCTCATGAAAGAGACTGCGAATATGCGGCAGCGCAGTGCGCTGGGTGTCTTTGGCGTAGGTTAATAAACAACCGGCGGCACCAATAGCTAAGAACAGTTGCTCACAGCCAAAGCCTTTTAGATCTTGGGTAGCAAATTGCTGGCATAAGGCTTTAAAACCACTGTCATGCTCAAAATCCCAAGGTGCACGGCGCTGCATGCCACGGCGTTTGTCGAGTGCCGCTGGGACAGGCCAATCATCTGGGATTAGTAGCTCAGCTGGGTTGAGGCGCTCAAGCTCGGCGAGCAGGTTTTCTTCACTGTGCAACTCTTGCACACTAAAACGGCCACTGCTGATATCTAACACCGCGAGGCCAAATAGAGTGTCGTTACCTAATAGTGCGGCCACTAGATTGTCGCGGCGGTCATCCATTAAGGCTTCGTCACTGACTGTGCCCGGAGTGAGAATACGCACCACTTGCCGATCGACAGGGCCCTTAGTAGTGGTCGCAGGATCGCCGGTTTGTTCGCAGATCACCACCGATTCACCGAGGCTGACTAGACGAGCCAGATAGCCTTCGGCGGCATGAAAGGGGATGCCAGCCATGGGGATAGCGCTGCCCGCCGACTGTCCGCGCGACGTGAGGGTGATATCCAGCAATTGCGACGCTTTTTTTGCATCGTCATAGAACAACTCATAAAAGTCACCCATGCGATAAAACATAATCTGATTAGGGTGCTGGTTTTTTAACCGCCAATACTGCTGCATCATCGGCGTATGCTGACTTAAATCTTTGGCACTCATAATGAACTGACTCAATAGCGTTGCAAAAGCGCTAGTCTAGCGGATTGAGCAAAAAAATTATGCAGTACCGCGTTGAGTCGTAACAAAAGTCTTGGTTAGGCATGCTAAGTTAGTGCTGAGTAAGGTTCGCAGACGTATTGTGCTGTTAAGCAGAGGTATTTAAAATGAGTGATAAGGTTGAGCATTGTCAGATTGATGAATTCACCGATGACAGTCTTGCCTATGACAAAGCGCAAGCGGGTGTGCAGACTGATGATCCGCTGGCCGCGATTAAAAATATGCGCCTAGAGCAGCTGGCTGTGTGCCGACTGAAGACTGAAGAGGAAATGCAGGCCATGCGCGATGCGTCAGTGCGCAGTGCAGGCCAAGCTACGGATCAATAGCTGGCACGTTTCGTGTGAGTTTTCTGTCGTGTCTAAAGATGCTGGCTGTGCCAGTCAGTCGATCATGCTTACCAGCAATTGCAGCAGTGACAATAGTTTGAAGCCTTTAAGCGGCAAGGCGGGTTTAAGCAGCTTGTTGCGTAGTGCTTAAAGTTGAGCTGTTTGAGTTGATCCGCCCTGCCGTTAATGCTGTCTTGATTTAGGCCAGCAGCTGTGCAATCTCTTCCGGTTTAGCAACCTTGCCTTCAATAACGATTTCATCATCAATCGCCAGTGCTGGCGTGCGCATAATGCCCGCATCAATGATGGCATTGGCGTCGGTGATTTTCTCTATTTCATATTCAAGCCCTTTGGCCTTGGCCGCCTCTTCCGCGTTAGCTGTGAGTTGCGTGCACTTTGCGCAGCCGCTGCCATAAATAGTAAATTTCATTGTCTATCCTCTTTTTGTTACAGATTTAACTGATGTTATGACCACCAGTTACCATAAATAAATCCAGTGACAGTCGACATCAGCACCACTAATGAGCAATACACCAGCGTTTTTTGCGTGCCCAGTATGGTGCGAATCACTAGCATATTGGGTAAAGACAGTGCTGGGCCTGCTAAGAGCAAGGCCAATGCGGGTCCTTTACCCATGCCTGCACCCATAAGTGCCTCTACGATAGGCACTTCAGTGAGTGTAGAGAAGTACATCAGTGCGCCTAATACGGAGGCAATGACTGTCGAGGCCAGGGTATTGCCCCCCACAGCCAGAGCGACCCACTCCGATGGAATGATCCCCTCATGCCCCGGGCGACCTAGGGCAAAACCAGCAACAAAGACCCCAGCCAGCAGCAGAGGGAGAATTTGTTTGGCAAAATCCCAGCTTTGTGTCGGCCACTCACGATCTTGCTCGCGTAAGGTAGCGATCAGCATTAAGCCAGCAATCCCGATGACAAAGGGCAGCTCAGGCGCGGCTGGCACCATCATCGCTGCCAGGGCAACTGCCGCTGCGAGAATCAATAGTTGTGTCTTTGGCCACTGCCAGCGCCAAACCAGTAAGCCGCCTAGGGCGATACTCAACAGTCCAGTCATCTGCCACTTCCAGTGGTAAACCTGCATCCACACTGGACTATCCGCTGCTGCCCAGTTAGCGAAGACCAAGATAGCCACCATCAGAGCGAAAAACAATACGATCGCACTCATAGGTTTATCTAAATCTTCACCGGTAAAGCCACGCTTATTTTTAACCGTGCGCTGCGCCTCTTCCTTGCGATAGATCAGGTGCATAATAGCGCCGATCACTAGAGCAAAGAGTATGGCGCCGATGGCGCGGGCAAGACCCATTTCTGCGCCCAGTACTTTGGCGGTGACCACCACCGCCATAATATTAATCGCCGGGCCTGAATATAGAAAGGCAATGGCCGCGCCTAAGCCTGCGCCACGCTTATAGATGCCACCGAACAGGGGCAAGACCGTACAGGAACACACCGCGAGCAAGGTGCCGGATACCGAGGCAACGCTAAAGGCCACCACTTTAGGTGCATCAGGCCCCAGATAGCGCATTACCGCGCCTTGGCTGATATAGCTCGACATGGCACCGGCAATTAAGAAAGCCGGTAGTAAACAGAGGATAACGTGCTCTTTGGCGTACCAATGGGTTAAGCGCACGGCTTCCAGCAGCGCATTATCAAAGCGCGCGGTACCGGCAGGCATAAAATAAATCAGCAGAAAAGCAGCCAGCATCAACAGTAGCAGCTTGGTTTCACGCGCGTTGCTGCTATACAGTTCGCGTAATGGTGTATTCATCTCAAGGTTCCTTAACAGCAGTGTCGGTTAACATACTTCTATTATGGAGACGAATAGCGTGGCAAAAGGATGCATAAAATATGTTTAGCGTGGCACGTGACAGCAGACTTGGCCGTGCTCGTTAAATTCAACTTGGCAGTTGATAATGATTTTTTCACGTAACCGCTGACGCGCGCGCAGCAGGCGGGATTTTACCGCGCTGAGGGTTAGCTCATGTTGTTGCGCGTAGCGCTGTTGCGTTTGCCCATGTAAATCGCAGTGCTCAATCACGCTTTGATCCTGCTCGCAGAGTTCGGTCAGATTACGTAGCAAACAGGCTTCTAATTTAACAAGGGCAGGCGGCTCATCGCTGTTAAGCGGCAGCTCTGTATCAAGGTTAATCTCAACAAAGGTTTTTGCCGTGCGTTGGCGGTCGATTAAATAATTGCGTACCACACGAAACAGCCAAGCTCTAGGGTTTTGTACTGTACAAAAAGCAGTATTTTGGCGCGCCAATTTAAGAAATAATTCTTGCAGCACATCATCAACTTGATCTGAGCTGTCTAGTCGGGTCACTAGAAAAGCACGTACTTCTTGTTCGTGTGCATGCCAAGCAGTCAAAATGCAGTGAGGTGTCATCGCTGGGGCATTCCGTTGATAAGGAGGGGCAAGCAAAAGCTATCGCTTGCTGTATTACGCTGCAGAATACGGCACAGGGTAATGTCTGGCAATAAGGTCAAGGATCAGCGCTGCCTGGATTATTATGCTCACACGTTAAAATGCAGGCATTCCGTTAGCGAACTGCAAAACCCTGCTGATGCAGGTAGTCAAGAATAAATGGACGACTCTCTTTGCTGATAGTGCGACGAATATGATCACTCCAAGTCTCACGCCGCCTGTTGCTGGTACGGTTCAGGTAGTATTCAGCCAGTTGGTTGTCATACTCTGCCAACAATTGCTGATTTATCGCTTGATACTGGTTTTCATGCACTAATAGCTCGGCAGGAATACGCGGTTTCACCTCAGGCTGTTGTGCTGGCCAGCCAAGGCATAGGCCAAAGAGCGGTAAAACATGCTTTGGCAAGGCTAATAACTCCGTTACGGTAGCAATTTGATTACGGATACCTCCGATATAGACGCCACCCAAGCCCAGTGACTCAGCAGCTACTAAGGTGTTTTGCGCCATTATTGCCGTATCGGCCACGCCGATGAGTAATTGCTCAGCGAGGCCTAATTCTGCTTCTGGGCAGATCTGTAAGTGACGATTAAAATCAGCGCAAAACACCCAGAACTCTGCGGCGGTGGCAACGTGTTGTTGCCCGCCTGCCATAATCACCAGCTTTTCACGCAGTACACTGTCGGTGATGCGAATAATCGAGGTGCACTGTAAGAAACTGGAGCTTGAGGCCGCTTGGGCGCTGGCGATAATCGCTGCACGCTGCTCATCACTGATTGGCGCATCGGTATATTGGCGAATAGAACAGTGTGAAAGCAGCAGGTCAATGCTAGGGGTCATGATATTTCCTTCTGTATTGTTGAAAAATATTACATGTCTAATGTGGGGCTATTGTGAGGTGGATGAGTGCTGAGTCTCTCTTAAATCGCTCTAGTGACACAGCTGAACATCGATCGCGCATTGAGCATTCGTCGTTTAGTCACGCGGATCTGAGCATCTAACACACGGCTTACTGTCGCGGCAGTCAGTGCTCTATGGCATTGTTTAGGTTGGTCGTAAGGTTTTTTAGTGTAGCGGGTTCAGTATGTCTATGTTTGCTCACGCTGCTAACAGTGAGCGAGGGCGCTTGCGTGGGTTGGTTGGCAGTGCTTAAGTTGACTTGTTGGGGGTTGCAACAGAGGGGGATTTTTAAGTCGCCATGGCAGCGAACCTATTTAGCTTAACAATATCCAGTGCTGCAGCGCGTTTATCGGCATGTATACGCATAAACCCTTAAAAATAGACATAAAAAAGCCCCTAAGTCCGAAGACTTAAGGGCTAAAGAAATTGGTGCCTCGGGGGAGAATCGAACTCCCACGTTGTTACCAACGGTGGATTTTGAATCCACTGCGTCTACCAATTCCGCCACCGAGGCATGGCGCAGAATTATAGAGAGGCTTTGCGCATCGGTCAAATGATTTCGCATAGTCAGATGCAAATATTTCCGTTAAGCTTTGCATCCTTCTATAAATGATCATGATTATGCGCGTTGCACACTTTCGATTTGACTTACCCGATGAGCTGATTGCTCGCTATCCATTGGCTGAACGTCGTGCCAGTCGTTTATTGGTGCTAGATGGTCCAAGCGGTGCCATTGCCCATCGGCAATTTACTGATCTGCTCGATTATCTGCGACCCGGCGATTTAATGGTGTTTAACAATACCCGAGTGATTCCTGCACGTTTGTTTGCTAAAAAAGCCACGGGCGGCAAGCTTGAAGTGTTAGTTGAGCGGGTTTTGGATACGGATCGCGTGCTGGCGCATGTGCGTGCCAGTAAGGCACCCAAAGTGGGCAGCACGATTGAGTTGGACGGCGGGGCACAAGCCACTTTGCTGGCACGCCATGACAGTTTATTTGAATGGCAGTTTTCTGAGCCCGTCTTGCCGTTGCTCGAACGTATTGGGCATATGCCTTTGCCACCTTATATGGAGCGCGCCGATGAGCTGGATGATCGTGAGCGCTATCAGACCGTTTATGCCAAGCATGCCGGTGCAGTCGCTGCGCCAACCGCCGGTCTGCATTTTGATGATCAGCTATTAAGCAGTATCGGTGATCTAGGCGTGGAGACGGCTTTTGTCACTCTGCATGTGGGTGCGGGTACCTTTCAGCCTGTGCGTGTTGATAAGCTGGAAGATCACCAGATGCACCACGAGTGGCTTGAAGTCTCGCAAAGCGTGGTGGATGCGGTTGCTGCTTGCAAAGCTCGTGGTGGGCGGGTGATTGCTGTGGGCACCACCAGTGTACGTTCCTTAGAAAGTGCCGCGCAAGCGACCGGCGAGTTACAAGCCTTTGCCGGCGAAACCGATATCTTTATATACCCAGGGCGTCCTTTCTATGTGGTGGATGCCTTGGTCACCAATTTTCACTTATCCGAATCGACTTTATTGATGCTTGTGGCTGCCTTTGCCGGCTATCCAGAAATTATGGATGCCTATCGCAGTGCGGTTGAGCAGCGTTACCGATTCTTCAGTTATGGCGATGCCATGTTTATTACGCGCAATCCACAGCCGCGCAGTCCTAAGGAGTGATGCATGTCTTTTATGCAGTTTGATCTATTGGCGACCGATGGTCGTGCACGACGTGGGCGTTTAACCTTTCCCCGTGGTGTGGTGGAAACCCCGGCCTTTATGCCGGTGGGCACTTACGGTACGGTGAAAGGGATGTTGCCACGTGATATTGAGGCAATTGGCGCGCAGATGATTCTGGGTAATACCTTTCACCTGTGGCTACGTCCTGGCACTCAGGTGATTCAAGAGCACGGCGATTTGCATAACTTTATGCAGTGGCAAGGCCCGATTCTGACGGATTCGGGTGGCTTTCAAGTGTTTAGCTTGGGTGCTATGCGTAAGATTAAAGAAGAGGGCGTATACTTTTCCTCTCCGGTGGATGGCGCCAAAGTGTTTATGGGGCCAGAAGAGTCCATGCAGGTGCAGCGTGAGCTGGGCTCCGATGTGGTGATGATTTTTGACGAGTGCACGCCGTATCCAGCGGATGTGGCAACCGCTGAAAAATCCATGGAGTTGTCGCTGCGCTGGGCCAAACGTTCGAAAATTGCCCATGGCGATAACCCTTCTGCTCTCTTTGGTATTGTGCAGGGGGGCATGCATGAAGACTTGCGTCTACGTTCATTAGAAGGGCTTTGCGAAATCGGCTTTGATGGCTTAGCCATTGGTGGTTTATCTGTGGGTGAGCCCAAAGAAGATATGATCCGCATTCTGGATTTTTTACCACAGCATATGCCGCCAGAGAAACCGCGCTATTTAATGGGCGTGGGCAAGCCGGAAGACTTGGTCGAAGGCGTGCGCCGCGGCATTGATATGTTTGACTGCGTGATGCCAACGCGCAATGCGCGTAATGGTCACTTGTTCGTCGATACCGGTGTTATTAAAATTCGTAACGCCACGCATCGTTATGATGATTCATCTTTGGATACGACCTGTGATTGCTATACTTGCCAGAACTTTACCCGTGCCTATTTGCATCATTTAGATAAGTGCGGCGAAATGTTAGGCAGTATGCTCAATACCATACATAATTTGCGACATTATCAACGCCTAATGGCGGGTTTACGAGAGGCTATCCAACAAGGTACATTGAGCGACTTTGTTGATGGGTTTTACGCGCGCCGTGGATTAGCTACGCCGCCGCTTAATTAAAATAACGGACACTAATGTCTTTTTGTAATGGGAGTTGTTCATGAGTTTCTTTATTTCTGCTGCTAATGCTGCTGATACTGCTGCTGGCGGACCTCCGGGTGGCGAGTATATGCAGTTTATTTTGCTAGCTGGGTTTTTAGTAATCTTCTATATGATGATCTGGCGTCCACAAGCCAAGCGCGCCAAAGAGCACCGTAATCTGGTGGGTGGTTTGCAAAAAGGTGATGAAGTGGTGACCAGTGGTGGTATTGCTGGAAAAGTGACTAAAGTAACTGATGACTTTTTAGTGATTGAAGCCTCAGATACAGTTGAGTTGAAAATCCAAAAGAGCGCAGTGATCGCAGCACTGCCTAAAGGCACGTTAAAAGCCATTTAAGCGGTTCTGGTGACGGGCGGTTGTATTTAAGGGTTGCCAGTGCAACGCTTAAAATGCACTGCCCGATTTGCGTTATATTCGATTAGTTTTGACTGAATTTATTGCAGTCATATAAGCGGGCGGTGTCATGCTCAACAAGTATCCTTTGTGGAAGTATCTGCTGATTGTAGCGATCCTTACCATCAGTTTTATTTACTCTGCGCCTAACCTTTTCCCGGATGATCCGGCGATTCAAGTGACCGGTGCCAGCAGCGCATTACAAATTGAACAAGCAGACCTCGATCGTGCTACCGCCGCGTTAAGCGCTGCCGGCATTGATGTAAAAAGTGCCGCGCTCGAAACGCGTGGTGGTCTTGTGCGATTATTGCATCGTGATGATCAATTGCCGGCCAAAGACGTTGTGCGCAAAGCCTTAGGTGATGAGTACGTGGTCGCTTTAAACCTTGCTGCGAACACGCCTGAGTGGCTGCGTAAGCTCGGTGCAAGCCCGATGAAGTTGGGTCTGGATTTATCCGGTGGTGTGCATTTCTTACTTGAAGTGGATATGGATAAAGCTATTTCTGCACGAATTAAAGTGCATGAAAGTGAAGTGAAGAGTCTCTTACGTAAAGAGCGTGTGCGTTATCGCAGTTTGCCAGGTATTGAGCATGGCATTCAGTTAGGCTTTGACGATACAGCGACCTTAGATCAAGCACGGGCATTGATTCGTAAAGAATTTACCGACTATGAAATGAATACTGCTGAGCGCAATGATAAGCCCGTCCTGCGCTTAACCTTGTTGCCGACTAAGATTACTGAAATACGTGAGTATTCAATTAAGCAAAACTTAACCACGGTACGCAACCGGGTGAACGAGTTGGGTGTAGCTGAGCCCTTGGTGCAGCGTCAGGGTGCGAACCGCATTGTGGTGGAGTTACCTGGTGTACAGGACACGGCAGAAGCGAAACGTATTTTGGGTAAAACTGCCAACCTTGAGTTTCGCTTAGCAGCGGCAGCTGATGCAGCGCGTGCCACGACTGAAATGTACGAGTTTCGTGAAGAAGGTCGTGCCCCCGTAGCCTTGGAGCGTAGCGTTATCATTACTGGTGATCAGGTGACGGATGCGCAGGCCAGTTTTGATGAGAATGGTCGTCAGCAGGTCAATATCCGTCTGGATGGCCATGGTGGTGAGTTGATGAACCGCGCGACACGCAATGATATTGGTCGCAGCATGGCGGTGATCTTTATTGAGCAGCGTCCGACCACGCGTTATGTGCGTGAGATGGTTGATGGTGTTGAAACAGAAGTACCGGTACAAACCTTTAAAGAAGAAAAGCGTGTGATCAGCTTGGCGACGATTCAGTCGGCGTTGGGCAGTCAGTTCCGTATTACTGGGCTGGATGGTCAAGGCGAGTCGTCTGAATTGGCCTTGTTGTTGCGTGCTGGTGGTCTGGCCGCACCCATGTACTTTGTTGAAGAACGCACCATTGGCCCAAGTTTAGGTGCCGAGAATATTGAGCTCGGTGTACAGGCTGCTTTATGGGGCTTTTTGTTTGTCGCAATCTTTATTGTCCTGATTTACAAGCTCTTTGGCGTCTTGGCAACAGTGGCATTAAGCCTGAACATGATCAACTTACTCGCGATGATGTCGCTATTAGGGGCGACTTTAACCTTGCCGGGTATCGCAGGTATCGTCTTGACCATGGGTATGGCAGTCGATGCTAACGTGTTGATTTTCTCACGAATTCGTGAAGAAATCGCCAATGGTATGTCGGTACAGCGCGCGATTCATGAAGGCTTTGATAAAGCTTATTCAGCGATTATTGACGGTAACCTCACGACCTTATTAGTTGGTGCCATTCTGTTTGCAATGGGTACTGGACCAATTAAAGGCTTTGCGGTGACTTTATCGCTGGGCATTATTACCTCAATGTTCACTGCAATTATGGTGACACGTGCCATGGTTAACCTGATGTATGGTGGCCGTGACGTCAAGAAGCTGTGGATTTAAGGATATGGCAAGCATGAAACGTGTAATTAATTTTATGGGGGTGCGCCGTTTGGCGTTCACCGTGACCCTGATAATGACCTTGCTGTCGTTGGGCTGCTTAGCGGTTAAAGGCCTTAATTATGGTTTGGATTTCACCGGTGGTACGCTGATTGAGCTCAATTACGAGCAGGCTGCGGATTTAAATAAAATTCGTAGCCAGTTGCAAGAGGGCGGTTACCCTGACGCTATTGTGCAAAGCTTTGGTGCAGTCAATGACGTGCTGGTGCGTCTGCCGGGTGATGATCCTGAACTTGGTAATCTAGTGGCGCAGGTATTGCGTCAAGATGTTGCTAGTAAGATGCTGGTTAAGCGCGTTGAATTCGTTGGCCCTGCGGTCGGTGAAGAGCTGCGCGACCAGGGCGGTTTAGGTATCTTGTTGGCTTTGGCTGGGATCATGGTCTATCTGGGCTTTCGCTTTCAGTGGAAGTTTGGTGTGGGCGCGATTGTGGGCCTGTTCCATGACGTGATTATCACTTTGGGTGTGTTCTCGTACTTTCAGCTGACTTTTGACTTAACCGTATTGGCGGCAATTCTAGCGATTATTGGTTATTCACTCAACGATACTATTGTGGTGTTTGACCGTATTCGTGAAAACTTCCGTTTCTTACGTAATACCTCATTGGTCGATAATATCAATATTTCCACCACGCAAACGCTACTGCGTACCTTGGCCACGTCTATTTCGACGTTGCTCGCGGTCGGTGCCTTGTTGGTCTTCGGTGGTGATAATCTGTGGGGCTTTGCCCTGGCGTTATTTATTGGTATTACTGCTGGTACTTATTCGTCGGTGTATATCTCTAGTATTTTCCTGATCTGGATGAATCTGACCGTGGAAGATTTGATTCCGCCAGTGAGTGCTGAGGAAGTGGATGAGACACCTTAGGGTGACGATGTGAGGGTAACTCAAGTGCTGGGCGTTTTGCCTTAGATTGATCAATAAGCCGTGCCAGTGTGAACTTGTACGGCTTATTGCTTTCTATAAGCATATGGTTAACAGTGACTTGAGAGAACTAGAATGAATAAATCGATGTTGATTGGTACTGTGTTGGGTGCGGTTGCGGTGACGGCCACTGGTGGTTATGCCACTTATAACATGATGAGTGGGCCGGGTTATGCAGATGTTGTCGCTGTGAAGCAAATTAAAGAAACTGTGAAAACGCCGCGTCAAGAATGCCGTGATGTCACTGTGACTAAACGTAAGCCGATTAAGGACGATAACCGTCTTGTTGGTACTGCAGTAGGGGCGGTGGTGGGTGGCTTATTAGGCAATCAAATCGGCGGTGGCAATGGTAAAAAAGTCGCGACTGTTGCTGGTGCGGTAGGTGGTGGTTATGCAGGTAATAAAACCCAAGAGCATCTTCAGCAAAATAACACCTATACCACTACAGAGCGCCGTTGCAATACTGAATATGATCTCAGTGAAAAAATTGCCGGTTATGATGTCAGTTATGAATTAGATGGCAAAACGCGTACCGTGCGTATGGATGAAGATCCAGGCCGTCGTTTACCATTGGATGAGCAGGGTCGGGTTATTTTATCTCAGGTCGCACGTTAGTCAGGGCTGTGTCGAGTTTTCTTTAAATAAAAAAGCGCCTTTTAAGGCGCTTTTTTATGAGCAAAAAACAGGCTGTTGCTTATTTAAAGCTACGTGGAATATACGGCTGAATGGTCGTTAATACGGCTTTAAAACATTTTGGACCGCCGGCAACAAGATGGCCGTTATCTAAGAATTCATAGCCGCCATTAAAGTCACTGGCTAAACCGCCTGCTTCTTGGATCAAGAGCGCACCGGCGGCCATGTCCCACTCAGATAAGCCGTACTCCCAGAACGCATCATAGCGACCGGTAGCAACATAGGCTAAATCAAGGCTGGTGGCGCCTGCACGACGAATTCCAGCAGACTGTACGGCGAGGTCTTTAAACATAGACATATAGTTGTCCATATATTCAAGCTGACCTTCATGGAATGGAAAGCCGGTGGCGAGCAGCGCCTTATCTAAGGTTTTACGTTTACTAACGCGCATCCGGCGGCCATTAAAGGCAGCGCCACGACCGCGGCTGGCAGTAAATTCTTCTTGACGAACAGGGTCAATAATCACTGCATGTTCAAGACGGCCGCGGTATTTACAAGCAATGCTGACAGCAAAGTGGGGTATGCCACGAGTGAAGTTGGCTGTGCCGTTAAGCGGGTCAATCAGCCACTCGTAATCTGCGCCTTCGCCTTTACCGGCAGCGCGACCGCTGACTTCAGAATTGATGCCGTGATCAGGGTGGGCTTTAAGGATTGCAGTAATAATAGCTTGTTCAGCGGCACGTTCAATCTCGGTGACGAAATCTTGTGCGTCTTTCTCGTTAGCCGAGATTGTGTCTAAGCGTTCAATCGAACGTACAATTAATTCACCCGCGCTACGAGCAGCGCGCAGCGCGATATTCAGCATAGGCTGCATGAAAAGTCACCGGAGGTTGTTAAAGAAGAAAATAAATTCTAACAGAAACTAAAGTATATGTGTTCGCCAGCACCGCTTCTTTTTCGTGGCGTGATTGCAGAGGCTTCGGTAAGCTTGTGTTCTTTACTTTAATTACCTGTCTTAGATAGAACCTTGGAGAGCCCTGTGCTGGAAAAAATTCGCGTGGTTTTGGTCAACACCAGTCACCCAGGCAATATTGGTGGTGCGGCCCGAGCGATGAAAAATATGGGGCTGAAGTCCTTAGTCTTAGTCGATCCTGAGAAATACCCGCATCGTGATGCCAATTCACGAGCGGCGGGCGCTGATGATATTTTAGACAATGCGCGCGTGGTCGCGACTCTGGAAGAGGCGCTGGAAGGCTGCAGTGTGGTGTTGGGCACCAGTGCACGTGACCGTCGTATACCTTGGCCGCTGGTTGATCCGCGTGAAGCAGCAGCAACCTGTCTGCAAACATGGCAGGCAGATCATGATGCTGAGGTGGCACTGGTCTTTGGCCGTGAGTATGCTGGATTGACCAATGAAGAGTTGCAGCGTTGTCAGTACCATATTCACATTCCCTCTGATCCGGAGTTTAGTTCTTTAAATCTTGCCGCCGCTGTGCAAGTGTTGAGCTATGAAGTGCGTATGGCGTGGCTAAAAGAAACCCAGCAGCCCACCCATATGCCAGAGGTTGAAGCAACCGGGATGCTGGGTGCGGCGCCGGCGACCCACGATTCACTGGAGTTGTTCTATGAGCATTTGCAGCAGACCTTGATCGAGATTGATTTTCTGGATCCAGAAAAGCCGAGGCATTTAATGGCGCGTCTGCGACGTATTTTTGGCCGCAGTCAGCTGAAAAAATCCGAAGTGAATATTTTGCGTGGCATTTTGACTGAGACGCAAAAAGCCGCACATGGTGAAATTATCCAGCGCCGAGGTGAGAATGTTTAAAGGTATTCGTGAAGATATTCAAAGTGTGTTTCGACGTGATCCAGCGGCGCGTAATGCCTTTGAGGTATTAACCTGTTACCCAGGGTTGCATGCTGTGTGGCTGCATCGTTTGGCGCATGCTTTGTGGATGCGTAACTGGAAGTGGTTAGCGCGCATGGTGTCAAACGTGGGGCGCTGGTTGACTGGGATTGAAATTCATCCGGGCGCTAAAATTGGTCGACGGTTTTTTATTGATCATGGTATGGGCATTGTGATTGGTGAAACCGCTGAAGTGGGTGACGACGTCACTCTCTATCAAGGCGTGACCTTGGGTGGTACCAGTTGGAATAAAGGCAAGCGCCACCCAACTCTAGAGGACGGTGTTGTGGTCGGGGCGGGCGCTAAAGTTTTGGGTCCTTTTACTGTTGGTGCTGGTGCAAAAATTGGCTCCAATGCTGTGGTGACTAAAGCGGTACCAGCCGGTGCAACTGCGGTGGGGATTCCTGGGCGTATTATTGTCAAAACCACTGAGGAGCAAGAAGCAAAGCGTCAGGCGCTAGCTGAACGCTTTGGTTTTGATGCCTATGGTATGAGTGAGGATATGCCCGACCCAGTGGCGCGCTCCATTGGCCAGATTCTAGATCATTTAGAAGCGGTTGAAGAGCGTCTAGAAGATATGTGCAGCGCTATGCAACAGCTAGGCAGTGATTACCAAGGTAAGAAGCTTCCTGAATTGCCTGATGCGGCGTTTCCATGCTCGGAGAAGGTGGATAAAAACCCCTCTGTGGATGACTTGGTTGAAGAGCGCGCTGAAGATAAATAATCGCTAGGTTACTAGGGGTGGCATAGTGGTGCTTGGCTGTTAGACTCTTTGCTGGGTTAATCTTGAGTAATTTAATCAGGATTAATACTTGACCTGTTTAGTGGGTTATAGCATAATTGTTGCTAATACTTACTTACAGCGGTATTTATTTTATGCGACTGACAACCAAGGGCCGCTATGCCGTCACTGCGATGCTTGATTTGGCCTTGAATGCGCAAGAAGGGCCTGTGCCTCTTGCGGATATTTCTGAAAGACAAGGTATTTCGTTATCGTACCTTGAGCAGTTATTTGCCAAGTTGCGTCGTGCTACGCTGGTAACAAGTGTTAGAGGGCCCGGTGGTGGTTACCAGTTGGCACATGAACCCTCAGTTATTCAAATTGTCCAAGTCATTGATGCCGTTGATGAATCTGTCGATGCGACACGTTGCCAAGGCTTGGGTGATTGTCAGGGTGGTGATGAATGTTTAACTCACCGCCTGTGGTGTGATTTAAGTAAACAGATACATGATTTTTTAAGTAGCATCAGCTTGGCGGATTTGGTTACGCGCCAAGACATTCAAAAAGTTGCATTGCGTCAGAGTCAGCGCGTAGCAAATAAAATTCATGCGTCCACCGTTGAGTGAATAAGACGCAGACCGTGAGGAGAGTTAAATGAAACTGCCGATTTACCTAGATTATTCAGCAACTACGCCAGTTGATCCACGAGTGGCAAAGAAAATGTGTGATTGCCTCACTCTGGATGGAAACTTTGGTAATGCTGCGTCACGCTCCCATGTGTACGGCTGGCGTGCTGAAGAAGCGATTGAGCATGCGCGTCGCCAAGTGGCCGATTTAATTAAAGCTGATCCGCGCGAAATTGTTTGGACGTCCGGTGCGACAGAGTCAAATAACTTAGCGATTAAAGGTGTTGCCCACTTCTATGTGAGCAAAGGTAAGCACATTATTACCTCTAAGCTTGAGCACAAAGCCGTGCTCGATACCACGCGTCAGCTTGAGCGTGAAGGCTATGAAGTGACCTACTTAGAGCCTTGCCAAGATGGTTTGATTACTGCTGATCAGGTCGCTGCTGCGTTACGTGACGACACCATTCTTGTATCGATCATGCATGTCAATAATGAGATTGGTACGATCAACGACATTACCGCCATTGGTGAAGTAACTCGCGCTAAAGGTGTATTGTTCCACGTTGATGCCGCGCAGACCGCTGGTAAGGTTGATGTTGATCTGGAGAAGATGAAGGTTGACTTGATGTCCTTCTCTGCTCACAAAGCTTACGGTCCTAAAGGTATGGGCGCGTTGTATGTGCGTCGTAAGCCACGTGTGCGTCTTGAAGCACAAATGCACGGTGGTGGTCATGAGCGTGGTATGCGTTCAGGTACCTTAGCTACGCACCAAATCGTTGGTATGGGCGAAGCTTTTGAGTTGGCTCGTCTAGAAATGGCTGAAGAAAACAAGCGTATTGCGGCACTGAGTAAGCGTTTTTATGACAAAGTGCGTGATATGGATGAACTGTATCTTAATGGCAGTGCGACGCAGCGTATTCCACACAACTTAAACCTTAGCTTTAACTATGTTGAAGGTGAGTCGTTGATTATGGCGCTGAAAGATATGGCTGTTTCATCAGGTTCAGCCTGTACCTCAGCGTCACTTGAGCCTTCTTATGTGTTGCGTGCGTTAGGCCGCAGTGATGAGTTGGCGCACAGTTCTATTCGTTTCACCTTCGGTCGTTTTACCACTGAAGAAGAAGTGGATCACGCTGCCGGACAAATTCGTGAAGCAGTCCAGCGTCTACGTGATTTATCACCGCTGTGGGACATGCATAACGACGGTGTTGATCTCTCTAAAGTTGAGTGGCAAGCACATTAATGTTTGCCCGTTAAATAAGGAATACCATCATGGCATATAGTGATAAGGTCTTAGACCACTACGAGAATCCTCGCAACGTTGGCAAGATGGATGCTGATGCACCTGATGTGGGTACCGGTATGGTCGGTGCTCCAGCCTGTGGCGATGTGATGCGTTTACAGATTCAAGTCAGCGATGACGGCATCATTCAGGATGCAAAATTTAAAACTTACGGCTGTGGCTCTGCGATTGCATCCAGCTCGTTAGCCACTGAGTGGATGAAAGGCAAAACCATTGATGAAGCGGCGTTGATCAAAAACACAACGATTGCTGAAGAGTTGGCGTTGCCTCCAGTAAAAATTCACTGTTCAGTTTTAGCTGAAGATGCGATTAAAGCGGCAGTGAATGATTACAAGCAGAAAAAAGGCTTAATCTAAGAGGTTTGATATGGCGATCAGCTTAACAGAAGCCGCAGCAAATCACGTGCGGCGCTCACTTGAAAATCGTGGTAGCGGTGAAGGCATTCGTCTTGGCGTACGCACTACCGGTTGTTCAGGTATGGCGTATGTGCTTGAGTTTGTTGATGAGCTGCAGCCCGATGATGAGGTGTTTGAAAGCTTTGGTATGAAGGTCATTATTGATCCGAAAAGCCTAGCGTACATTGATGGCACTGAGCTTGATTTTGTACGTGAAGGTATTAACGAAGGCTTTAAGTTTAACAACCCTAATGTACGTGGCGAATGTGGCTGCGGCGAAAGTTTCAGTGTGTAGTATGGTCAATCCAGCGCACACTGATTATTTTGCATTATTTGGATTGCAACCGGCTTTTGTGATTGATACCCAAGCCTTAGCATCGACTTATCGTGAGCTGGCTAAAACGATGCACCCTGATCGTTTTAGCAGCGCACCTGCTGCAGAGCAGCGCCAAGCGGTAGAGCGTGCGGCGCAGCTTAATGATGCCTTTCAAACGCTGAAATCTGCGACTCAGCGCGCTTTGTACTTATTGCGCCAGCAGGCAGACTTACCAGATGAAACCACCATTCAAGATGGTGAGTTTTTATTCCAGCAAATGGAATGGCGTGAGCAGCTGGAAACGCTACAAGAGCAGGCTGATCTGGATGCATTGGCTGATTTTGTTGCTGAACTTAAGCAGGCGCGTGGTGCGATTGATAAGGCATTTGCTGATTGCGTGCAAGATCCGCAGCAGCGTATCCAAGCCGAGCGTTTAGCGCGGCGTATGCAGTTTTTGGATAAGATGTTTTATGAAGTGCGTCAGTTAGAAGAGCGCTTAGACGATTAACCCAAAGCCTGCGCAAGCGGGCTGTCAGATTAAAGATCCGTATGGCCTTACTACAGATTGCCGAACCTGGACAAAGTCCCCAGCCACACCAGCAGCGACTGGCGGTTGGGATTGATTTAGGCACTACCAACTCATTAGTCGCCACTGTGCGCGATGGTCTTGCGCAAGCTTTGCCGGATGCGCAAGGTCGTGTTGCACTGTCTTCTGCAGTGCGCTATCACGCTGATCGCATTGAGGTAGGGCGCAGTGCCCGCGAAGCGGCAGCCAGCGACCCCTATAACTGTATTTTATCGGTTAAGCGTTTGATGGGGCGAGGCTTGGCTGATGTGCAGCAACTCGGTGAGCAACTGCCGTATCGCTTCCAGGCAGGCAAGTCGCATATGCCGTTTATTGAAACGGTGCAGGGCCCGAAAAGCCCAGTAGAAGTGTCTGCGCATATTCTGCAAGAACTGCGTGAGCGTGCTGAAGTTGCTTTAGGTGGTGAGTTGGTGGGTGTGGTGATTACTGTTCCTGCTTATTTTGATGATGCTCAGCGTCAAGCCACGAAAGATGCCGCGCGTCTGGCCGGTTTAAATGTTTTACGTTTGCTCAATGAGCCAACTGCAGCAGCGGTGGCTTATGGTTTAGATCAGCAAGCCGAAGGCGTGGTTGTGATTTATGACTTAGGCGGTGGCACCTTTGATGTGTCTATTTTGCGTTTAAGTCGTGGTGTTTTTGAAGTGTTAGCCACCGGTGGCGATAGTGCGCTGGGGGGGGACGATTTTGATCATATGATTGCTCATTGGGTGATTGAGCAAGCGGGACTGTCCAGCGATTTATCGCCCAGTGAGCAGCGTGAGTTGATTGAGTTAGCCTGTGCGGCGAAAGAGTCTTTGACTCAGCAAGAGAGCGTGACGCTTGCATATGCTGGCTGGCAAGGTCAGTTAACCCGTGCGGTTTTTGATGTTTTAGTTGAGCCGCTGGTGGCGCGCAGTTTACGCGCCTGCCGCCGAGCCTTACGTGACTCAGACGTTGAGCTTGAGGACATTGAATCGGTCGTCATGGTGGGTGGTTCCACTCGTGTGCCTTTAGTGCGCACCCGTGTCGGTGAGTTATTTAATTGCACGCCGATGACAGATATCGATCCTGACCAAGTGGTAGCCATTGGTGCGGCGATTCAAGCTGATACGCTGGTGGGTAATAAGCGTGCTGGCGATGAGTTGCTGCTGCTGGATGTCACGCCTTTGTCGCTTGGTTTAGAGACCATGGGTGATTTGGTTGAAAAAATCATTCCGCGCAATACCACTATTCCGGTAACGCGCGCGCAAGAATTTACCACGGCGCGTGACGGACAAACCGCCATGGCTGTGCATGTGTTACAGGGTGAACGTGAGTTGGTCAGTGATTGTCGCTCTTTGGCGCGTTTTGAGTTGCGTGGTATTCCGCCGATGGTAGCCGGTGCGGCCAAAATCCGCGTGACCTTTCAAGTGGATGCCGATGGTTTGCTGGGTGTGACCGCGCGTGAGTTGGGCAGCGGGGTTGAAGCCAGTATTCAAGTTAAACCCTCTTATGGCTTAACTGATAGCGAGATCAGCGGCATGCTCAAAGAATCCTTTGATAATGCTGCACATGACAAACAAGCCCGCGCGTTACAAGAACAGCGTGTGGATGCTGAGCGTTTACTGGAAACCGTACGCTCTGCGCTGCGGGCTGATGCAGAGGCGCTCTTGACCCAAGACGAGCGCGAGCTGATTGAACAACGAATGAGTGCGCTGGAGACAGTGCGCAAAGCTGAAGATGTGAATGCGATTGCTCGCCATGTTCAGCAACTTAATCATGCAACGAACGAGTTCGCTGCACGCCGTCTGGATGCCACAGTGAAAGCTGCATTGGCCGGACGACAACTTAATGAAATGGAGGGTTAATCCCTGTGCCGCAAATTATCTTTTTGCCTCATGCCGAACATTGTCCAGAAGGTGCGGTGATTGACGCTATCCCTGGTGAAACCATTATGGATGCAGCCTTGCGTAATGGTATTGAAATAGAACATGCCTGCGAAATGTCCTGCGCCTGTACCACTTGCCACGTGATTGTACGTGAGGGCTTAGCTTCACTTGAAGAGTCAGATGACTTGGAAGACGATATGTTGGATAAAGCATGGGGACTAGAGCCAGACTCACGTTTATCATGTCAAGCGGTGGTTAAAGACACTGATCTGACCGTGGAGATTCCAAAATACACTATCAATCAAGTATCAGAACGCCAGTAATCGACAGGAGCTCAAGATGAAATTGAAATGGGTAGATGTGCTTGAGATTGCAATTTCTTTAAGTGAAGCGCATGAGGATATTGATCCGCGCTACATTAACTTTGTCAATTTACGTCGCTTAGTCACCGAGCTGCCTGAGTTTGATGATGATCCTGAGCGCAGTGGCGAGAAGATTCTTGAGGCCATTCAAGCCGCCTGGATTGAAGAAGCTGAATAACGAGCGACTGAGTTAGTTTGGCTTCTTGCAGAAAAATACTGCGTCCTAACCAAGTACCTGTGCGAGTGGCTACGCATTTCAGACAAACCCGCGTATAATTCGCGGGTTTAATCCTTTTAAACACTTAATTCACTGGAGTTCTACATGACTGTTCAACGTACATTCTCAATCATCAAGCCTGACGCCGTTGCAAAAAACGTTGTTGGCGAAATCGTTTCACGTTTTGAAAAAGCGGGTTTACGTGTTGTTGCCTCAAAAATGGTACAACTGTCAGAGCGCGAAGCAGGCGGTTTCTACGCTGAGCACAAAGAGCGTCCTTTCTACAAAGACCTCGTTAGCTTTATGACTTCAGGTCCAGTTATCGTTCAGGTTCTTGAAGGCGAAAACGCTATCGCTGCAAACCGCGACCTGATGGGCGCAACTAACCCTAAAGACGCTGCTGCAGGTACTATCCGTGCCGATTTCGCAGTATCTATCGATGAAAACGCTGTACACGGTTCTGACTCAGAAGCCGCTGCTGCACGTGAAATTTCATACTTCTTCGCGGCAACTGAAGTATGTGACCGTATCCGTTAATAACGGGTAGGTAAATAAAGGTGAATCCATGACAGCTGTAACTGAAAAAGTTAATTTACTTGGCTTAACGCGCGAACAATTGGTTGAGTTTTTCGCATCTATTGGCGAGAAAAAGTTTCGTGCCGACCAAGTGATGAAGTGGATTCACCATTTTGGTGTGGATGATTTTGCTGCGATGACCAATGTCAGTAAAGTGCTGCAAGAAAAACTTGCTGCTTGTGCTGAAGTACGTGCTCCAGAGATTGTGAGTCAAGATATTTCCAGCGATGGCACCCGCAAATGGGTAGTGCGCGTCGCATCCGGCAGTTGTGTTGAAACTGTCTATATACCCCAAGGTACACGCGGTACCTTATGTGTTTCTTCCCAAGCAGGTTGCGCGCTAGATTGCAGTTTTTGCTCAACGGGAAAACAAGGCTTTAATAGTGATTTGACCAGTGCGGAAATTATTGGTCAGGTCTGGATTGCTTGTAGATCATTTGGCTCAGTCCCAGCGACCACAGAACGTGCTATCACTAACGTAGTGATGATGGGCATGGGTGAGCCACTGCTTAACTTTGAAAATGTGGTCAATGCCATGACCATTATGCTGGATGACCTAGGCTACGGTATCTCCAAACGTAAGGTGACGCTGTCTACCGCAGGTGTCGCGCCGATGATTGATAAGCTTGGCGAACGTATTGATGTGTCCTTAGCCTTATCCTTGCATGCGCCCAATGATGCGTTACGTAATACGCTGGTCCCAGTCAATAAGAAATATCCGCTGAATGTGGTGCTCGACGCCTGTAAGCGTTATATCGCTAAATTGGGTGAAAAGCGTTTCTTGACCATCGAATACACCTTGCTTAAAGATATTAACGACCTACCCGAGCATGCCGAGCAATTGGCTGAATTATTGAAAGATGTGCCGTGCAAAGTGAACTTGATTCCCTTTAATCCGTTCCCTCATTCAGGTTATGAGCGTCCCAGCAATAATGCGATTCGCCGTTTTCAGGACATCATGCACCATGCCGGTTACAGTGTGACCGTGCGTATGCCGCGCGGTGAGGATATTGATGCGGCCTGTGGACAATTGGTTGGGCAAGTACAAGACCGTACCCGTCGCAGTGAGCGCTATATTGCGGTGCGCCAAGTCAGCGAGTAAATGAAGAAAATGGCTAGCCAGGCTGCAGCATGCCGAATCGAAATGGAGTGGGTATGATTGCTCGTGCAGGACTTTTACTGTTAATCACTCTGTTAAACGCCTGTGTCACCAGCGGTGGCATTGCGCCTTTACGGACTGAAGAAGGGCGCAATCAAGCGCGTGATGCCTATATTCAGCTCGGTATTGGTTATTTGCAGCAAGGCGTGACTGAACAAGCGAAAATGCCCTTAAAAAAAGCCTTAGAGATTGACCCTAATAGCGCTGATGCACACGCCGCATTGGCTTTGATTTTTCAGCGTGAACTTGAGCCTGAACTAGCTGGTCAACATTATCGTAAAGCCTTAGCGCAAGGACAAAATACCCGTATTCAAAATAACTACGGTAGTTTTTTGTATGAGCAAGGTAAGTATCCTGAAGCATACGAGCAATTTAATCGCGCCGCTGAAGATACCTTGTACTCTGGGCGCTCGGGCGTTTTTGAAAATATCGGGCTGACTGCTTTACGATTAAATAATAAAGAGCAGGCGCTTAAGTACTTTGAACGTTCTTTACGCTTAAATCCCAAGCAAGCTCGTCCTCTTTTAGAGGCCGCTTGGTTATTCTACGAACGCCAAGATTATATGTCTGCACAGGATTATTATGAGTCCTTTACTCAGGTCGGCAAACATTCTGCGCGTAGCTTATTATTGGGTATGCGTTTGGCTGAAATATTCCAAGACCGCAATCAAGCAGCAAGTTTAGAGCTGCAACTGAAGCGCCTGTATCCCGCTAGCGCTGAGTTTAAACAGTATCAATCGGAGCAGTGATGAGTGACGCACCCTTAGCGCCAGGCGCACAGAGTATCGCCGTAGGGCACATTCTACGTGAAGCACGGCTAGCCGCCGGCTGGACTGTGTCTGACGTAGCGAAAAAACTAAATCTGACTGCAAATGCGGTTGAGTTTATTGAGAGTGATCAGTTTGATCGCCTGCCAGGCACAACCTTTACGCGTGGCTATATTCGTAGTTATGCAAAAATACTTGGCTTGGATGCTACTCAACTGGCTAAACAGTTTGACCAGCATGTCAATAGCAACAACGCAATGCAGAGCGTGGTGCAGAGCATTGATCATGTTGGTGAAGCGCGACGTATTTCACGTGGTATGTTGCAGTTTAGCCTGTTTGTTGTGTTCTTAATTGTACTATCGGTTGCCTACTATATTTGGCAAAGTTTTAATAGTGTCGATGCCAATGACAGCGGTCAGTCTGCGGTGTTTGATCGCGTCGAGGTGGAGCGCGCTGATGGCTCGGTACATATCCAAACCTTAGACGAGCCTGAAGATCAAGCGCTGGCTTTTGTACTAGAAGAAAATCAAAGTGTGGGGCAGGGTGTGTTGCTTGAGCCAGAGACGGCTGAGCCGCGTGCAGCTGATGCGCCTAATACCCCAGTTTTGCCTGCGACTATTGCGGCGGCCGCACCCGTAACGCCCTTGATCGTAGACCCGTCAGCGCGACAAAGTGAATCTGGCGATAATGCTGTTAAACCGGCGCAAGAGAACACTGCGTTGGATGTGGGGATAGGTGCTGTGCAACTGAATTTTGTCAATGACTGCTGGCTCAGAATCGTTGATGCGGATGGTAAAGAATTGATGAGTGGTTTAAAGCGTGCCGGTGAGCAGTTGTCCGTCACCGGTAAAGCCCCGTTGGATGTTCACTTAGGTTACGCCACGGGAGTCAGTATCATTTACAATGGTGAACCTGTCGATTTTAGTTCGGCAATTCGTGGTGCTACTGCCAGAATTAAACTGGGCCAATAATTATGCATAAGCAAACTTTAATTCAACGTCGCGTGTCGCGCAAAATTTATGTGGGTGATGTAGCAGTTGGTGGTGATGCACCGATCAGTGTGCAGAGTATGACCAATACTGATACCTGCGATGTGGCCGCCACTGTTGCGCAAATTTTACGCTTAGAACAAGCCGGTGCCGATATCGTGCGCATTTCGGTGCCGGATATGGAGGCTGCAGAAGCCTTTGGCCGGATCAAAAAACAAGTGCATGTGCCGCTGGTAGCCGATATTCATTTTGATTATCGTATTGCCTTACGTGTCGCCGAGCTGGGTGTGGATTGCTTGCGGATTAACCCAGGCAATATTGGTAACCAAGCGCGGGTTAAAGCCGTGGTGGATGCTGCCCGTGATCGTGGTATTCCCATTCGCATTGGCGTGAATGCTGGCTCCTTAGAAAAAGATTTACAGAAAAAATACGGTGAGCCAACCGCCGAAGCCTTGGTTGAATCAGCCTTACGCCATGTTGAACATCTGGATCGTTTAAACTACCCCGACTTTAAGGTGAGCGTAAAAGCGTCTGATGTGTTTATGGCTGTTGCCGCCTATCGTCAGTTAGCCAAAGCTATTGAACAACCTCTGCACTTAGGTATTACTGAGGCCGGTGGTTTACGCTCGGGTACCGTTAAGTCGGCAGTGGGTTTAGGAATGTTGCTGGCGGAGGGGATTGGCGACACCATTCGTGTATCCTTGGCTGCTGATCCAGTCGAAGAGATTAAAGTGGGCTTTGATATTTTAAAATCATTGAAGCTGCGCTCGCGCGGTATTAACTTTATTGCGTGCCCAAGCTGTTCTCGACAAAACTTTGATGTGGTGCAAACCATGAATGAGTTAGAGACTCGCTTAGAAGATTTATTAGTGCCTTTGGATGTGGCGGTAATTGGCTGTGTGGTCAATGGTCCAGGTGAAGCAAAAGAAGTCCATGTAGGTTTGACCGGTGGTTCGCCAAATTTGATCTATATCGATGGCAAGCCTGTGCAAAAACTTAATAATGAAAATTTGGTGGATCAGCTTGAAGTGCTGATCCGCAAGCGTGCCAGTGAAAAAGTCGCAGCTGATGCGGCACTTATTGTGCGCGGTTAATCGTCAAGGAAATTTTGTGAGTAAACCACTACAAGCCATTCGCGGTATGAATGATATTCTGCCTGAGCACACTCCGCTGTGGCGTTATTTTGAAAAAACCGTAGCTGATCTGTTGGATGGCTATGGCTACCGTCAAATCCGTATGCCGATTGTTGAATTCACCGAGTTATTTAAACGCTCGATTGGTGAAGTCACGGATATCGTTGAAAAAGAAATGTACACCTTTGCCGATCGCAATGGCGACTCGCTGACCTTGCGCCCAGAAGGGACGGCCAGTTGTGTGCGTGCCGTGCTTGAGCATAGTTTGGCCAGTGGTGGTCAAGTGCAAAAGCTTTGGTACCAAGGCCCGATGTTTCGTCATGAGCGCCCACAAAAAGGTCGTTACCGCCAGTTTCATCAGATTGGTGTGGAAGCCTTTAATTTGCCCGGTCCAGATGTGGATGCAGAGCTGATTGTTTTAACCTGGCGCTTATGGAAAAAGCTAGGTATCAGTGAGCATGTCACCCTAGAACTTAATAGTTTGGGCACATCTGCGTCGCGTGCGGTGTACCGCGAGGCATTGGTTGAGTATTTAACTGCGTGTCATGATCAACTGGATGAAGACAGCCAGCGCCGCGTGTTGACTAATCCTTTGCGCGTACTGGACAGCAAAAATCCAGAAACTCAAGCCTTATTGGGGGATGCGCCGCAGCTTAAAGACTATTTAGATGAGGCGTCGCAAGCGCATTTTGCTGGTTTAGGTGCACGCCTTGATGCTGCGGGTGTGCCTTATGTGATCAATCCTCGTTTAGTCCGTGGTTTGGATTACTACAGCGAAACTGTATTTGAATGGGTCACTGATCAATTGGGCGCGCAAGGCACGGTGTGTGCTGGTGGTCGTTACGATGGCTTGGTTGAGCAGATGGGTGGCCGTGCAACCCCAGGTGTTGGTTTTGCCATGGGCATTGAACGTCTGATTCTAATGCTTGAAACTTTAGGCAAGATACCCGAAGAATTGTCACGCCAAGTGGACATTTACTTTTGTGCATTTGGTGAGGCCAGTGAACTGGCTGCCTTAGCTTTAGCCGAGCAGTTGCGTGATGTTCAGCCTGGATTACGCTTACAGGTGAATGCTGGCGGCGGAAGTTTTAAAAGTCAGTTTAAAAAAGCTGACAAAAGTGGTGCATTATATGCATTAATATTGGGCGAAAATGAGTTAGAGTCCCAAACCATTGCGATTAAGCCGCTGCGTACTGACGCTGAGCAGCAATCTGTAGCGTGGGATGCTTTAGGCTCGTACTTACAGAGCAGCCTACAAGACGACGCATTATTTACTAACTGAGGAGTCTCAGCGTGAGCGATTACACTGAAGAAGAACAAATTGCGCAGATTAAAGAATGGTGGCGACGTAACGGTAAGCCACTGTTAGTCGGTGGAGCCTTAGCTCTGGTGATAGTGTTTGGCTGGCAAGCATGGCAAAAGCATCAAGTCAATCAGGCGCACACATCTTCTGTGCTCTATCAGCAATTACTTGAAGTGGCGTTAGTGCCTGCTGGGCAGGTGGATGCACAACAGGTTGCCAAGTTATTAGCCGAATTAAAAAAAGTTAACGCAAATAGTGCCTATACCCAATATGCGAGTTTGTTAGCGGCTAAAGTTGCTGTGGAAAATAAGCAATTGGATGATGCTGCACTTGAATTAAATGCTGTGTTAGCTAAGCCAGCCAACGATACCTTGGCTGAACTGGCCCGCCAACGCTTAGCACGTGTGTTATTAGCACAAGAGCAAGCGGAGCAAGCCTTGCAATTATTGGATGCGAAAGTGTTGCCGGCCTTTGCTGCCTCACGTGATGAATTGCGTGGCGACACTTTAGTGCTTTTAGAGCGTCCAGCTGACGCTAAAGCGGCCTATTTACAAGCTAAGCAAGCCGTGTCGGCAGAAGCAGCGGCGGCTAGTTTATTGATGAAACTTGATAACTTAAGTGAAAAGGATGCCTAACTTGAAACGATACAAGTATATGGCTGTGCTTGCTTTAGCGCTGCTCGCTATTGGCTGCAGCAGCACCAGCAAAAAAGAACTAAAGCCACAGGAACTGGAAAAAATTACCACTGAAATTAAACTCAAAAAAGAGTGGAGTAAATCAGTCGGTAGTGGCCAAGGTAAGCTATGGAATACTTTAATTCCAGCGACTGATGGTGATCTTTTATTTGTCTCTGACGTGAATGGCCGAGTCTCAGCACTGGATCGTTTTACCGGTAAAACGGTCTGGAAGCGTAAACTAAAACTTAATGTGTCCGGTGGTGTTGGTGCTGGCAACGGTATGGTTTTGCTGGGCACGCTCAATGGTGATGTGATTGCTTTAAATGCGGACACCGGTGCAGACCTGTGGCGCAGTAAAGTGACCAGTGAAGTGCTGGCTGCACCCGCCACCAATGGTGATGTGGTGGTGGTGCAAACTCAGGACGATCGCTTGATTGCACTGGAGGCCACCACCGGTCAGCAACGATGGATTTATGAAAGTACCCCTGCCGTGTTATCTCTGCGTGGTACCAGTGCACCTGTTGTGACCGAATATGTTGCCTATGCGGGCTTGTCCACTGGTAAAATTATTGCGGTGGATACTGAGCGCGGTTTACCGATTTGGGAGCAGCGTATTGCTGTGCCCAGCGGGCGCACCGAACTCGAGCGTATGGTGGATATTGATGGTGGTTTATTACTGTCGAGCAATACCCTTTATGTGGCGACCTATCAGGGCCGCTTTGCTGGGCTTGATGCGCAAACGGGTCAGGTTTTATGGCAGCGTGAAGGTTCCAGTTATGTGGGGATGGCGGCAGGTTTTGCTAATGCTTACGTCAGTTTGGCGGATGGCACGATTGAAAGTGTTGATCAGCGTTCAGCAACGGCCATGTGGACCAATTCATCCTTGCTGCGTCGCCAGTTATCAGCACCGACAGTTTTTTCAAGTTATATAGCGGTAGGTGATCTTGATGGTTATCTGCATGTTTTAAGTCAAGTTGATGGACGTTTTGTAGCACGTACTAAAATTGACGGTAAAGGACTACGCGTACAACCAATAGAGGTTGGTGGCTGGCTGTATGTTTACGGTAATGGCGGCAAACTGGTTGCCTTAACCATTAAGTAAGCTGTTAGATAGGTTTAACCTGTCTAACCAATAGTTTAGCCGCTGTCGTTAGATCGACAGCGGCTTTTGTGTTTTTTGAATTATCGCTGGAGGAGCCAATGGTTCCCGTAATTGCTCTGGTGGGCCGACCGAATGTCGGCAAATCGACGTTGTTTAACCGCCTGACTAGATCCCGCGATGCGATTGTAGGCGA
>Ga0265295_1000568_pt1 | contig 73094 bp, 68 predicted proteins | sample Munlansysbiofilm_FD_192503 | JGI IMG/M metagenome (GOLD analysis project Ga0265295, IMG submission 192503) | Leachate microbial communities from a municipal landfill in Southern Ontario, Canada - Methane capture system biofilm | ecosystem: Engineered > Solid waste > Landfill > Unclassified ...
AAGAAGACCGCCGAGTGGATCAAATGAAACTGCTCAACTAGCCGCCTTCAGGCGGCCCAAGGTTTGAGCCCACCGCTTTGAGCGGTTCACCCATAAAGCCCCCGGCTTTGCCGGGGGATACTTACTCAGACCAACCAGGCGATTGTCCGGCACGTAGACAAGCAGGCGCTGTTTGAGGATATCTGCAATATTGCCGTGGAACTGGGGGGGCTGTGCATGGCCCTGATAACCGTTTTTGCACCGCATGGGGAGAATTGTTCCGTTGCTGCTTCCTGCGGTGCCGATCCCGCCTTGCTTGACGTGATCCCCGAGCATACCCTGCATGAGTTCGGAGGCCGTAAAGAGGCTCCGCGGACGCTGCTTTCCGGAGGTTCCGTGATCTGCAATCAGGCCGCTGCGGGGGCATCCGATGAGCGTGTCAAGGGTGTACTCCGTCGCTGCGGCATCGGTTCTTTTGGTCTGTTTCCGCTTTACCGGGGAGACAGCATTTTCGGCACCTTGAATCTGTATTCCACCACGGATGACTTTTTCGGAAAAGACATGGTTGCGGTGCTCGAGGAGATGGCCGGTGATATCACCTTCGCGCTGAATACCTTCGATAAGGAAATGGCCCGGAAAAAGGCCGAGGAACGCCTGCAGAAAACTTCCGCGACACTGACCGCTGTTTTTCAGGCCACACCCCTGCCGGTGATCATCAACGATCTCGAAGGCCGTGTGTTGTTCTGGAATGCGGCCGCCGAGACGGTTTTCGGGTGGTCGGAGAAGGAGTCTCTCGGTAAGGAGCCGCCCTTTGTCCCCAAGGAAAAGCAGGGGGAGTTCCATCGCAATCTGGCCTCCGCCAAATCCGGGAATTCCCTGCGGGGCGTGGAAATCCAGCGTCGCCGCCGCGATGGCCGGCTGCTCGACATGCTGCTGTTTACCGCACCGTTGCACGATGTCTCCGGTCGGATCGAAAACACCGTTGCGCTGTTCATGGACATTACCGAACAGAAACGAGCCAGGGAACACATTCTGTGTCTTGCCCATTACGATCAATTGACCGGCCTGGGTAACCGGACGCTGCTGCGCGAGCGGTTTGCTCAGGAGGCTTCCCGTGCGCAGAGGGCAAAGCGTCATCTGGCGCTTTGCCTGATCGATCTGGATAAATTCAAATCGGTCAACGACGCGCTGGGGCATGCTTTGGGAGACATGCTCCTGGTTCAGGTGGCGCGGCGTCTGGAGGAGTGCCTGCGCCGGGCGGATGTTATCTCGCGGCTCGGGGGAGATGAGTTCCTGGTACTGCTGACCGATCTTGAGCGGCCGCAGGATACGGTCAGGATCGCCGATAAAGTCCTGGGGGCGCTGACGCGGCCGTTTTCTCTCGAAGGGCACACCGTGCGCATTTCCGCCAGCATGGGCATCGGGTTTTTCCCCGAGGACGGAGAGGATTTCGATACCCTGTTCCGGAAAACGGATACCGCCATGTACGCCGCCAAGGAAAAGGGGCGCGACAAGTTCATGTTCTTTCATGGCGAGATGGATCAGAAAATCCGGGCTCGCCTCGATCTGGAAAACAGCCTGCGGAACGCTCTGGAACACAAGGCGTTTTTCCTTCACTATCAGCCTCAGGTCGATATCCTCACGGGCCGCATCGAGGGGGTCGAGGCCCTGTTGCGCTTCCGGCATCCTGAACGGGGGCTGATACCGCCCGACAGCTTTATACCGGTTGCGGAGGATTCGGGGTTGATCGTACCTTTGGGGGAATGGATACTTGAAGAGGCCTGCCGTCAACTGCGATTTTGGCGGCAAGCGGGGTTGACGGACCTCACCATGGCGGTAAATCTTTCGCCGGTGCAGATTTTTCAGGAGGATTTCGCCGGTCGCACCGAGGCTATTCTGAAAGCCCGGGGCATTCATCCCGGTCTTCTGAATCTGGAACTGACGGAAAGTATCTTCATGGAAGAAGATGAGCGTGTCCACCACACGCTGCTGACACTGAAAAAGATGGGTGTGCGCATTGCGCTGGACGATTTCGGCACCGGTTATTCCAGCCTCAGCTATCTCAAGCGTTATGCCGTCGATGAAATCAAGATCGACCGCAGCTTCGTACGGGACGTATGCAGTGATCCGGGCGATGCGGCTATTGTCCTTGCCACCATCCAGATGGCTCGCAGCCTTGGTCTGCAGACCGTTGCGGAAGGGGTGGAAACAGCAGAGCAGCTTGCCTTTCTGCGGGCCCATGGCTGCGATCGCTACCAGGGATATCTTTGCAGCCGACCGCTGGTGGCCGATGCGCTCGCGCAACTGGTTGAAGGGGGGCATGACAAGCTCGACCCCTGGATTCCCGGCGTGTAAACGGCAATACATTCGAAGCAGGCCCGGTTCCATTGGCCGGCGCAGATGGCTGCCGGGAAGCCCGGGATGACGGGCAAACCGGACCCGGAGCATGATCGCAGCCAGCGTATATCACCGGTTTGTCAGGGTTTTTGGGCCATCATGAAAAACAGCGGATAGGTTTTGGGGATTCCCCTGGCGTCGGCTTTTTCAATGACCATCATGCGCTTTGCATAGACGTCTGCAAAACCGCACGATCGCAGTTGGTTTCCCAGCAGCCGAGGGTCGAAACCCCGCTGAACGTCCATGCTCCCGCCGTGAAAGGAACCGTTCTCCGGTTCCAGGTCTCCCACGCAGAAAAATCCCCCCGGTTTGAGCAGCGCGAATGTGTGCGCAAGGATTGCCGGTATATCCTGCACGTGATGCATGGCCATCAGGCTGTAGATCAGATCGAACTGCCGTAATCCAAAGTCCATGCGCAAAAAATCGCCACAATGGATGTGGAGATTGCGGATGGCGGCGTGGTCGATTTTTTGTCGTAGCACGGCCAGCATGCCTTCCGAGGCGTCGACCATGGCGATGCGATGCAGCAAGGAGGCGAGCTGCAAACCGGCCTGTCCGGTACCACAGCCGAATTCAAGAGCTTCGGCACGAGGCGGCAGGGGCACGTGTTGCAGGATATGGGAGACAAATACGCGGGCCGTTTCACGGATCCGGGGGTTGGCGTCCCAACCGGTGGCCAGCGCGTCAAAATCCTTTACGTCAGTCATGTACGGACTCCTTTGCGGTCGATCTGTTTTCAGCAGAAGCTCTGGCCAATTTTTGCAGGGCTGCGACCCGCTCCACGATCGGCGGATGGGAAAACCGCAGACGGACATACAGCGGATGCGGATGCAGCGCGGCAAGGTTTTCCCGCGCGAGCTTGACGAGTGCTTCCGCCAAATCGGCGGGCCGTCCGGTGAGTTGACAGGCGAAGCGATCGGCCTGCCATTCCTGGCGACGCGACAGGGCGCTGCCGACAGGCGCCAGGAAAAAGCTGGCGATGCCGGCGAGCAGGGACAGAATCACGACCTGAGCCGGGAAGGATGCCTTTTCCAGACCGAGCAGGGCCGGCAGGCCGCCCCAGCGGATCAGCAGCCACGCCAGAAACAGGCCGCCAAGCGACACAAGGGCGCCGCCCAGCAGGCGCCTGGTTATGTGACGGTGTTTCCAGTGGCCGATTTCATGCGCCAGTACCGCCAGAACCTGATCGTCATCCATCTGTGCCAGCAGGGTATCGAACAGGATGATGCGTTTCTGGCGACCCAGTCCGGTAAAGTAGGCGTTGCCGTGGCGGCTGCGCCTGGACGCGTCGACCTGGAAAATGCGTCCGGCGCGCATCCCGGCCTGCTCGGCCAGTTGTCGGATGCGCGGTTCCAGCGCCGGGTTCTGGACGGGTGCGAAGCTGAAAAACAGCGGTTCGATAAGATAGGGTGCGATTACCATCAACAGCAGCCCGAACAGGGTGACAAAGCTCCAGACCCACAGCCACCATATGTCCGGACGGCTCTGCACCAGCCACAGGCAGCCGCCGGCCAGCAGCCCGTACAGCAGCAGTGACAGCGCCATGCCCTTGAGGGCATCGGTCAGCCACAGGCGCATCGTCATGGTATTGAATCCATAGCGGGCTTCAATGCGGAAATTCCGCCACCAGGAAAAGGGCAGATCCAGCAGCAGCCATGCACTTGTCAGACCGATGAAAAACAGGCTGCCCCGCAGGATAAAAGAATCCGTCACCGAACCGGTCCAGCCATCGTAGCGCGATATCCCGCCGCCAAACATGAACCCCGCAAAAAGCATCGCCATGAAACCCTGTGCGACCAGAGCCAGACGTTTTTTATCCGTTTCGTAAGCAAGGGTCTGCCTGACGGTTTCGGTATCGAAGTTCTTCGTGAAGGCAGGCGGTACGAACACACTCTGACGCCGCTGGTGACGAAGGTTGAGCCATTCCAGCCATTGCTCGCACATGACCACCAGCAGCCAGGCGCTCAGAATCAGGTATTTCATGAAAAACTCCCTGCGGGGCCTTGTTTTTCGAAGGGGGATGTATACGTTTCCTGCAAAAAACCGGGACGGTTTGCCCTTTTGTCATGATGGCGTTTATGCTATGAATACCGCGCAAACCTTGATGCACGACAAGGTTTTTCTGTTATGTATCGGTTATGCTCATCCATAAAGAGCAGCCGATTCGGAGGATGAGAACCATGAAAATGCATGATAGCAGATCCGCGGGCGGCATGGCCAGCACGTCATCTCCCGCGCTGCGTGAATACCCGAGCAAACTGTTTGTCGAGAGTACGACTTTCTGCAATCTGCGCTGCCCCATGTGCGTCAAGCAGGCTGCGGACAGCAAGGTTGTCGATGCCGATATGTCGCAACAGACCTTTGCCGCTCTGGAAGCGGCGTTTCCCTTCCTGGAATCGCTGGTGCTCAACGGCATCGGCGAGCCGCTGATGCATCCGCATATTCTCGAATGGATCCGCAGGGCCCGCCAGATAATGCCGGATAATGCATGGGTCGGTTTTCAGTCCAACGGCCTGATGCTGGATCGCAGTCTGGCAGACAAGCTGGTCGACGCGGGGCTGGATCGCATCTGCCTTTCGGTGGATGGCGTCAAGCCCGAGACCTTCAGCAAAGTGCGCAAAGGCGAGGACCTGAGCGACATGGATCGCGCCTTCCGCGTGCTGCGCGAGGCCCGGCAAGGACAATCGGAGTGCCGGCTAAGGATCGGCGCCGAGTTTGTCGCTATGCGCGAAAATTTTCGCCAGTTGCCCGATACGGTGCGCTGGGTGGCTGAGCGCGGCGCCGATTTCTTCATTGTCAGTCACGCCCTGCCTTACGATATTTCCGGTATCGCCCAGACCGCCTATGACAATTCCATCGACGCCGCTGTCGAGATTTACCAACGCTGGAAGCGGCAAATGGAGGCTGACGGGCTGGATATCAAGGCCTACGATTACATGGTCTGGGAAAAAGAGCAGGTTCTGCCCCGGACCGTCGATCCGCAGGTGCGCAAGGTCAACCAGATGGTCGGCCGCATGCGGGCCGAAGCGCGCAAAAAGGATATTTTCATGGATGTCATGCAGCTGCTGCGGCGTGACGAGGCCATGGTTTCCGCGGTCCAGGAGGTTTTCGAGGAAGCGCGGCAGGTTGCCGCAGCGATGGGCATTGAAATCAAGCTGCCGGTCGTCACACCCCGTTACGAACGGGAATGCCCCTTCGTGACCAAGGGGTCCGCATTTATTTCCTGGAACGGTGACGTGCATCCCTGTTATTACCTGTGGCATCATTACCGCTGCTGGGTCAATGACTGGGATCGCCTGGTCAAGCCGAAGGTATTCGGTAACGTCAACCGGCAGCCGCTGCTCGATATCTGGCGCAGTGAGGACTTCCGCATTTTCCGCGAGCACGTGGTCGAATTCGATTATCCCTACTGCTCCAATTGCGGGGTCGCGCCCTGCGACCTGGTGCAGGAGGAGGATTTCGAGCAGGACTGTTTCACCAATCCCGAGCCCTGTGGTTCCTGTCTGTGGGCCATGGGGTTGCTGCAGTGTCTGCAGGATTGATATCGATTTTATTGCAACGCAAAACGCCCGGTCCTTTTGACCGGGCGTTTTGCGTTGCAGATCCCTTTACCACATGAAGAAGGTGCCCAGGGCGATGATGTCCACTTCCTGCCTGCCGTCATTGAACCATTCGACGTTGGCGCGGTTGTATTCCAACACAAGCTTGAGGTGGGGGTTGATGTCGTGAAACACCCCGATGGTGATGACATCCTGCTGTTTGAGTTCCCGATTGCCGGTGGAAGCGCGGACGGCTTTTCCGGCGGAGGTTTTATCCATGCGGTTGGCGCCGCAGCAGATGCCGAGCCTGGTCTGGCCGAAGCGGTTGTCCCAGCTACAGGTACCCTGCAGCTGGTAGCCCTAACTGTCCCGCTCCTCGCCGTCTACAGGGCGGCAAGCACAGGGCTGGCGGCAAACAAAGTGACGGCCACGCTCAGGTCGCTCAACAGCTGTTTGATGGTCGGCCTTTCCTTACCCGCCTGGCAAGTCTTCGTCCGGAAACCCCGGATGGATGCAACGTAGTTGTTATCCGCCAATGGAGACCTTGATCCCCCGGTCCCTGAAAAGCCGACCGTGGGCTTCCGTTTCCTCAAGCGTCAATGCTTCAATACCCGCCAAAGCATATTTCTGCCCCAGTTGTCCCCATTTCATTTCGCCCAGCCGGTGGTAAGGCAAAATATCGAGGGATTGCACGTTGTTCAGCCCTTTTACGAAATCGGCGGTGGCTTCGAGATTGTCGCGCGAATCGTTGTAGCCGGGGATGAGCGGCAGGCGGATTTTGACGGGGATGCCGAGGCCGGCGATGTTGCGCAGATTTTCGAGAATGACCATATTGGAAACCCCGGTGAGCCGCTTGTGTTCGGCGTCGTCCATGTGTTTGATGTCGGTCAGCACCAGGTCGACGTGCTCCAGAATCGACGCATAGGTTGGCCACTTAACGAATGAACTGGTTTCGATAGCGGTGTGGATGCCCCTGCGTTGCGTTTCCTTCAAGGCTGCCTTGAGGAATTCGGGCTGAGCCGTCGGTTCGCCGCCGGAAAAGGTTACGCCGCCGTTGCTCTGTTCGTAGAATTTGCGATCCCGCTCGATCATCTCCATCAACTCTTGGATCGACAGGTAGCGGCCGATGATGTTGATGGCACCGGCGTAGCAATGCCTGGCGCATCGCCCGCACAGGGTGCAGCGGTCCCGGTCGATGATCAGTCCCCTGCCAGTCGATTCGTCCTGCCTGATGGCGTCGACCGGACAGACTTCCAGGCATTTGCCGCAGCCGATGCAGTTGTTGCAGACGAACGTAATTTCCGGCTTGCCGGCGAGGGATTCAGGGTTCGAGCACCACGGACATGACAGCGGACAGCCTTTGAGGAAAACCAGGGTGCGAATGCCGCCGCCATCGTGAATGGCGAACTTCTGAATGTCGAAGACCAGCCCCTTGAGGCCTTCTCCGCGATCACCGATGTTGTCAAAATCCAGGACCTTCTGTCTCCAGTTCATGGTCATTCTCCAGGTTTTTCGGTGTTTCCTTCTCCCGGGAGGGGCCGGATCCTTGGGACCCGGCCCCCGGTGTCACCACCCGTCAGGCTGATCAGAATACCTGTTCGGTGCGGGAGATGATGTCGTCCTGCAGCGATTTGTCCAGCGCGGTGAAGAAGGCGCTGTATCCAGCTACGCGGACTACCAGACCGCGGAAATCCTCCGGCTTGTCCTGGGCTTCGAGCAGGGTGCTGCGGTCGATGACGTTGTATTGGACGTGGAAACCGCCGTTTTTGAAGTAGGTTTCGGTAACGTTGATGAGGTTGCGCAGCCCCTCTTCGCCTTTGACGGCATTGGGATGGAACTTCTGGTTGAGCAGGGTGCCGTTGGAGGTGACTTCATGGTCCAGCTTGGCTACCGAGTTGACCGTCGCCGTCGGGCCGGAGATGTCCGCGCCGCCGATGGGGGAAACACTGTCAGCCAGCGGGGTGCCGCTCTTGCGCCCGTCCGGAGTCGCGCCGACCACGGCGCCGAAGGGCACGTTGGCCGATGCCGGGTAGAGACCGGGTTGGAACTGACCGCCGCGGGGGTTGCGGTACTTATTGACTTCACCGCAGTAGATGTTGGCCGATTCGACGGCGATTTCATCGGCGTAATCGTCGTCGTTGCCGTACTTGGGGGCACGGTTGACAAGCATCTGACGGATGTTTTCGGCGCCTTCGAAGTCTTTGTCGAGGATGTCCTTGAGTTCCGGCAGGCTGATGACTTTTTCGTCGAAGCACAGCTTCTTGATGGCGGTCAAAGAATCGCCGGCATTGGCAACACCGACCCCCTGCGGGCCGCTGAAGTTGTAGATGGCGCCGCCTTCCTGCAGCGATTTGCCGCGGCCGATGCAGTCTTCGACCAGGCTGGAGAGGAAGGGCAGGGGTACATTCTGGCCATGGGCCAAATCGACCATGTTGTCGGCGTGGCACATCAGACCGACGAAATATTCCATCTGCCTGGCGTAGGCGGCCATGACGTCGTCGAAACTCTTCATTTCGGTGACGTCACCGGTCTTGAGGCCGACCTGCATGCCGGTGCGCTTGTCGTAACCGTTGTTGAGGGTCAGTTCGACGATTTTAGCCATGTTGAAGAAGGCGGCATCGTGCCAGCCCTCGGTCTTGCCGCCGACCTGGGGCTCGACGCAGCCGATGATACCGTAGTCGCGGGCGTCTTCCAGGGTCAGGCCGCGGGACAGCAGGGCCGGAATGATGGTGCGGTCGTTGAAGTAAGCCGGTACGCCCAGGCCCATGCGGCTGATTTCGGCGGCTTTCATGTACAGTACGTCCGGAGTTCCTTCATGGATGCGGATCGACAGGGACGGAGCGTAGAGCTTGGTGTTGGCAGCACAGGGACAGCTCGTTGGTAGCGTCCTTGCCTTCACGATCCACGCCGCCGACGATGATGTTCATGAACATCGGGTAGCCTGCGAAAGCCATGGTGGAGTTTTCGTCGCGGACCTTGTTCAGGCCGTTGAATTTCAGCCACAGAAGGTCAAGCATTTCCTGGACCTGCTGGTCGGACATGGAGTCTTTGCTGGCCAGGTAGAAGGGGTAGCAGTACTGGTCGAAGCGCATCGGCGAGATGGAGTGCCCGTTGGACTCGATCTGAATGACCAGGTGGATGAACCAGAAGGCCTGTACGGCTTCCGCAAAGGTTTCCGCCGGTTCGGCAGGTACCTTGCGGCAGATACGGGCAATCTCGAGCAGTTCGGCTTTGCGGGCCGCATCTTTTTGCGCTGCAGCAAGGCGCTCGGCCTCATCGGCAAAACGATTGGCAAAGGCGATTACGGCCTTGTTGGCGATGATGGTCGACTCGAGAAAATGCAGGGACTTCATCTGGTGAGCGTCGGCGTAGTCGAAGTTTTCTTTAGCGGCCTCGGCTTCGGCGATGACCGCGTTAAGGCCTTCGCGCATGACCTTGCCGTAGTTGGCGGAAATGTGGCCGACGCCGTTGAAGTAGTAGTTGCCGACGGTGTAAGCCACCGCGTTGCCCGCGTCAATGGCTTCCTGCTTCATCAGAGCAGTGGCGATTTCGTAGTTGGTTTTGCCCTTCCAGTAGGGGAAAACGTCCTCACGCAGGGTTTTCTTCACATCTTCGCTGATCAGGAAGACGTCCGCCGTACGCTTGGCCAGACGATCAAGTTCGGCTTCCAGCCATTCACAGGAAAACTCGGGGAAGATCGGTGCGGAGCGGGGCATGCTGCACTGGTTGCCGACGATCAGTTCGTCGTCGTCGATGTAGGTCGACATGCCGAGGAGGATTTTCTCCAGAGCCCTGGCCCGGCGGAGGCTCATGGGCTGGCCTTCGGTTTCCTTGTAGGATTCGGTGATCAGTCTGGCGCGTTCGGCGCAGATTTCCGGGGTTGTGGCCAAAAATCTTGCCTTGATTTTTTCGACGCGTTCGCTGGGTCCCATGGTAGCGACGGTGGGGTCAACTTTAACCTTGGTAGACATGGTGCCTCCTTTTTTGAGTGGTCGTAATCGCGTTTTTTTAACGACCGCCGGGTTGATTGATCCGTTACTTGATAAAGCCGTGTGCCAGGTTGAGAATCAGCGTGCCCACGGCGATGGCGCCCGCGGGAGGATCGATATGGGTGGAACCGGGTTCCACATCGTGCGTGCCACCAGGCTGATAGCGGCGCCGATGATACCGCCGCCGAAGCAATGTAGCAGAGTGCTACAGACCACGGAGCCATGGTGTTTTCCTTTCCTGAATGTTTTAAAAGTAAAGCGATTAAAATAAACTGCTTTTTTTGTGAACGGTTGACGTACGTTCATGACGGATGAAAGTGTATCGGGTCGTTTTTTGCGCGTAGTCTATTTGTAAACGAGAAGCTTCATGTGCACAATCGCTACAAAAGGCCAATATTGTCGCTCCATATAGTGATTTTCAGGATCACCCTGTTGCCGATGGTTGCCGCAAATCGTATTTTTGTCCCTCGATATAGTGATTTTTTCTGTCCCTATGTCTGGCAAACGACATTTTATTTTGGGTCAGGTGGACGCTCGTGCTATGAATAAAGGGTCTGGTTTTTGTTCGAAGTTTCCGGATGGACACAAGCCCTTTGATGATCAAAACGGCGTGAAACGGGAAACGTCGGCGGTCTTGCCTGGCGGATCGGGGGCCGGTCTGCTGGAAGGATATCCAGGCCAAAGACGGTGGCGGAGGTGGCATGGGGTGCCAGCAGATAAAGCTTCTGGACCTGATTGAAAAGGACGTTCTTGAGGAAATTGTCAGGGATTTCACCGAGGCAACGCGGGTGGCGTCGGTGCTGGTCGATCTCGATGGCCAACCGATTACCCGTGAGCATAATTTTTCGCGGCTGTGCAAGGACTATTGCCGATCGACGCCGGAGGGGCGGGCGCGCTGCTATGCCAGCGACCGTTTTGGGGGCGAGGAAGGCCGGAAGATCGGCAAGCCTTTCATCTACAAGTGTCTGAACGCCGGCCTGATGGACAGCGCCACGCCGATCATCGTCGAAGGCTATCATGTAGCCACTTTGGTCATGGGGCAGGTGCTGACGCGACCGTTGTCCATTCAGGAGGCCCTCGATGCCGCCAAGCGCATCGGCGTCGAGGATGTGGCGGGTTATCTGAGGGCGTTGCATGAAGTGCCGGTCATGAGTTACCAGCGCCTGCAGTCCGTAGTCAAACTCATGTGCACCATCGCCAAGACCATCAGTTCGCTGGCGATCCAGAAATACCTCTCTCAAAGGGCCTACCAGCAAAACCTGCACAACATCATCAACAGTGTTTCCGATTCCATCATCTCAACGGATCCGGATGGTATTGTGACCGTGATCAACAAGGCCACGGTTGCGATGTTCGGTCGGGAGGCATCGACGGTTGTCGGCCGGCCGATCTTTGATCTATTCGCTTGTCCCGATGCGTTCCGCGAGTACCTGAGCTGCAAGAAGCAGCAGCAACCCTATGAAATTCCGCCGGTCTTTGAAGTAATGAAACCCGACGGCCAGATATTCTATACCCACGCATCCTGCCAGGAACTTTTCCTCTCGACGCGGGAAACGATGGGATACGTTACGGTGTTACGCGACGTTACCCGGGAAAAAAAGATCGAAAAAATGAAAGAGGATCTCATCGGCATGCTGACCCACGACATGGGCAATCCGATTCTTTCCATTCAGCGGGTGCTGGAGTTGATGTTGGACCGCCACCTTGGCACCCTCAATAACCGGGGCGAGGACCTGGTATCCCTGGCCCTGAATTCGACCCACAAGCTTTCCGGCATGGTTTCAAACTTTCTGGATATTTTTCTGGATGAATGTGCCGGGCTGAATTTGTGCCAGGTGCCGGGGGATATGGATTCGACCCTCATGGAGAGCATCCGACAGGTCGGTTTTTCCGCCGGCGACAAGAAAATCAGGATCCATTTCGAACCGGGGCGGGGCGGCATGCAGATGGCTGCGGATTGGGCCCGGCTTCAGCGCACCTGTGTGAATCTTCTGGAAAATGCCATTCGTTTCAGTCCCGTCGGAGGCAGCATAGCTCTTACCTGCGAACCCTGTCGCGATGAACGGGACCGGAGCGCCATTCTGGTCACCATTGATGATCAGGGCAAAGGCATTGACAGGGAAAAACAGGAACTGATTTTTCAGAAATTCTATACCACGACCGTTCAGGGCGGGAATGAGCGCCGCGGGGTAGGGTTGGGGCTTACATTCAGCAAGCTGGTCGTCGAAGCCCATGGAGGCAGGATCTGGGTCGAATCACCTTACCTGGACGGGGCGGGAAAGCAGGTGACGGGATGCAGGTTTCGTTTCCTGGTTCCCATTGCCTGTGACACACGATAAACGGTGTCCAACTTGGAGGATTTATGAGCGAGGAACGTCCGGTAACCGTCTTTATCGCCGACGATCATCCGATTCTACGCATCGGCCTGAGCATGTACCTCGAATCGCAAAAGAGCATCCGCATCGTCGGCGAAGCCGATAACGGTTTCGACGCGGTCAACGCCATCACCCAGAATCCTCCCGATGTGGTGCTGATGGATATAGACATGCCGGGTCTTTCCGGAATTGAAGCCATCAGGGTACTGCGCAAGACCCTGCCGGATCTCAAAATCATCGTGCTTTCAACCTATACCAAAAAAGACTATGTCCAGGAAGCCATGAGCGAAGGCGCCAACGGCTATGTGGCCAAAAACACTAAAATTGACGAACTTATCAAAATTATAGAGGATTTCGCTTCGGGCAGGGAGTGCATGTCGCCCTATCTGCTGAATCTCGCCATCAAATGGCGCCGGCCTGCGGACGGCTCTGACGGCGATGCCGAGCACAATCTGACCCGGACCGAGATCCGCGTGCTGAAAAATATCGCCGAAGGCAAAACCAACAACGAAATAGCCCAGATTCACTTCGTCAGCATCGAAACCATCAAAACCCACGTCCAAAGAATCTTCAAGAAACTTGAAGTGAGCAATCGCATGGAAGCCGTGGCGGTCGCGCGCAAGAAAAATATCATCTGAGGGTGCCGCCAGCATTTCCCTTCTCCGATGGGAGCCATGCTTAAAGGTTCAGTCTGTAACCGGCCCGTGTCTTTGCGCGAAATTTAGTAACATGGTACCGTAACAAATGTATTTACCATTGTTCAGCCATGAATTCCCGGTATTTTTTTTATTTTGTTTTACAGGTGGTTACATAGTGAAAATTGAATCACTTTCCTGTTTTGTTGAAGGGGAATTTTGATAACAACAGGTTGGGCAATGGTGGCGGGACCATGCCCAGGCAGCCGGGATCGCTGGAGCAGGCGGGTCGGGTGCCTGCAAGCCATCCATTTGATTGCATGTGATGATTCAGTTTTCTGCCGGCATGATTCAAAATCATATTTCATGTTCCAAAAAAAGTATGAAAAAAAATCGGATATCATTGAGAAAATTAGCGTAGATATTAAAGTTTTTTCGCGAAATTTGACATTTTTCCGGAAAAGTATTATGTTAACAAAGATATACACATACGAAAGGAGAAGAAAAATTTATTCAAAAATACAAAAACAGATCGCCAGTAAATTTGGAAATGATGAGACATTTGCGAAACATTGGGAGGATTGGCGTTGGCATATCAAACACACAATCAGGGACATTGAAACATTTGAACGTATAACCGGTATCGTATTCGACGATGAATTTCGTCGGGACGTTTCGTTGACCCTCGATAAATTCCCTCTCGCCATTACACCTTATTACCTGTCTCTTATCGATCGGGAAGATTACCGAAATGACCCCGTTTTTATCCAGTCGTTTCCGGTTCCGCAGGAACTGGAAGTCGATCCCCGGGAGATGGCGGACCCGCTCGATGAAGACAAGGACAGTCCCGTTCCCGGCATCACGCACCGATATCCCGATCGTGTCCTGTTTCATATCAGCAATCTGTGCGCCATGTATTGCCGGCATTGCACGCGCAAGCGCAAGGTGGGGGATCAGGATTCCATTCCCGGGCGGGAAGCGATCATGCAGGGCATCGAATATATCGCCAATACCCCGCAGGTGCGCGACGTGCTGCTGTCGGGCGGCGACCCGCTGATGCTTTCGGACGACTATCTGGACTGGATTCTGACCGAACTGTGTCGCATTCCCCATGTCGAGGTGGTTAGGATCGGTACCCGCATACCGGTTGTGCTGCCCTACCGTATTACCGACAAGCTGGTCGCCATGTTGCGCAAGCATCAGCCGCTCTGGATCAACACCCACTTCAACCATCCGCGCGAGATGACCTCTTCGTCAAAGCGCGCTTTGCGCAAGCTGGCCGATGCAGGTTTCCCTCTTGGTAATCAGACCGTGCTGCTGGCCGGAGTCAACGATTGCCCTCGCATCATCAAGGAGTTGGTACATCGGCTGGTGGAAAACCGGGTACGTCCCTACTATCTGTATCAGTGCGACCTTTCCGAAGGGTTGACCCATTTTCGCACTCCCGTCGGCAAGGGTATCGAAATCATGGAGGGCCTCATCGGCCACACCAGCGGCTTCTCGATACCGACCTATGTCATCGATGCGCCGGGCGGTGGCGGCAAGATTCCCCTGAATCCCAATTATCTGATCTCCCTGTCGACCAACAAGGTGGTGTTGCGCAACTACGAAGGGGTTATCACAACCTATCAGGAGCCCAACAGTTACGAGCCGATTTTCTGCGACCGCCAATGTGCCGAGTGCCACCTGCAACTTAAACTCAAGGGGGCCGACGAATGCCAGGCTACGGGCATTGTGAAGCTGTTGGCGGATCATGACGATACCATCTCCCTGACCCCGGAAGACAACGAGCGGATGGTGAGGAGGGGCGATGACTGATCGTATGGAAAAGATAGGTGACTCCCTGATTCAGCACGGTGCCAACAGTGAGCGTATCTACCTGATGAAGACCGCCTCCGACGATTGTCCGGAAATCGTTGAGCGGCTTGATGTCATGGCCCGGCGCGAGGGCTATTCCAAGATTTTTGCCAAGATTCCCGCCGGCATCAGCAAGCCGTTTCTGGAAAACGGCTACTGCGCCGAAGCGCGTATTCCAAAGCTGTTTCATGGTCGGGAAGAAGGGTTGCTGCTGGGCAAGTTCCTGCAGCGGGAACGTCGTGTCGAACGCAAGCCTGAGCTGGTTGAGAAGGTGTTGGAAGCAGCCCGGGCCAAGTCCGGGCCCGTTGATGGCAGCACCGTGCTGCCCGAAGGTTTTGAACTGCGCCGGCTCGGCGAAGGGCAGGTCGGCGCGGCGGCCGCCTTGTACCGCGAGGTGTTTGCCAGTTACCCATTCCCCATTCACGATCCGGCTTATCTGCTCGAAACCATGCGGGATCATATCCGCTATTTCGGTATCTGGCGTGGTGACCGCCTGGTTGCCTTGGCTTCAGCGGAGAAGGACTGTCAGGCACGACATGCCGAGATGACCGATTTTGCGACCTTGCCCGCTCACCGCGGACAGGGTTTCGCGCGGATATTGCTGGCCCGCATGGAGGAAGCCATGCGCGAAGACGGTATCCATACGGTCTTTACCATCGCCAGGGCCTATAGCTATGGCATGAATATCACTTTCTCCAGTTCCGGTTATCTTTTCGGCGGTACCCTGCGTAACAATACCCAGATCTGCGGACGCCAGGAAAGCATGAATGTGTGGCACAAAGCGCTGAACTGACGCGAGTTTGCGACAGGGGTGGCGAGGGCAGGGCTTTTTATCCCACATCCTCTATGAAAACCATGTCGTATCCATCCGGATATTCCGGATGGATACGGACTGAGTCTGGCTGACGGTGCTTTGTTTAGGCCGTCTTTTGTGTTGAAAAAAAGTCCGGCCCATGCTAGAAGTGTCGTTCTTGTCGGGGCGTAGCGCAGTCTGGTAGCGCACCTGTCTTGGGCACAGGGGGTCGGAGGTTCGAATCCTCTCGCCCCGACCATGTTGCGCCAGTAGCTCAGCTGGATAGAGCATGTGACTTCTAATCACAGGGTCGAGGGTTCGAGTCCTTCCTGGCGCGCCAGTGAGTTAAAGGGTTGGCATACAAGGCCAGCCCTTTTGTTTTTTTGCATAGTTTCAGGACCCATTCAGTGGCCGCCGGCAACCCGGCGTACCCGCACAGGATGTACCGTTTCGGGTAAGGCAAGAACTGCGAAAAGCCGCGCCCGGGCCTGACTTGCACACCCTATCAAGGGCTACGGGAAAGATTGCCTGTCCGCCGTTGAGGTTGCGGTGTTGCGTCGGCATTGCGACAAGCAAGCCGCATCGTATATACTTTATTGTCGCCAGATGGTGCTGCGGCGCCAGCAACGGCAATCAGCGGAGGGATCCTTTTGTGCGAAGAAAAACCTGATATTTTATTGGAAAGGACTATCGATTATACGTTCGGCGACCCGTCGCTGCTTATCGAAGCCCTGACCCATAAATCCTTCAGTAACGAACAGAATGATCGCGGTGTTCCGGATAACGAGCGTCTTGAGTTTCTTGGTGATGTGGTTTTGGGGCTGGTCGTCAGCCATTACGTGTTTCGGACTTTTCCGCATCTTCCGGAAGGAGAGTTGACCCGGATCCGTTCCGAAGTCGTCAGCGAAAAAGGTCTGGCAGTGATTGGCAAAGCCATCTCGCTTGGTGACTTCATGCGCCTTGGCAAAGGTGAGGAGCGCAGTGGCGGCCGTCTTAAAAGCAGCCTGATCGCCAATGCCATGGAGGCACTGATAGGCGCCATTTTTTGCGACGGTGGCTTCGAACAGGCCTGCCGGGTGGTCGAGGCGCTGGTTGTGGAGCATATTCAGCGGGCGGCGCGGCGCAAGGCGGGTGTCGATTACAAAACCCGTCTCCAGGAGCGTCTCCAGGCACGGTTTGGCGAGGTGCCCCAATATGTGCTTGTGCATGCCGACGGCCCGCCCCATCAGCGTTCCTATACGGTAGAAGCGCGCTTTCGGGAATCCTGTATCGGGCGGGGCGAGGGGCGCAGCAAGAAGGCGGCAGAGCAGGCCGCCGCCAGGCAGGCATTGGAACAGCCGGAAAAGTAACTTTCGTCGATGCCGGTGGAGCAGGGCTCTGACGGCGGTTTTTTCTGCTTGTCGGGCGTCCATCCCGGCGGATCTTTTTGCAATGAAACATCGATGCCGGTAGCTTATGGTTGTCTTTCCGTTTTTCATTCCTCATTGCGGTTGTGCACAACGTTGCGTCTTCTGTCAGCAAAACCGGATCACCAGCGTGGAAACGGCCCCCTCACCTGCGGAGGTTACAAGATGTCTCGAAGTCATGCTGCCGGAGCGTGGTGTGGGCGAAGTGGCTTTTTACGGTGGCAGCTTCACCATGCTCGATCCTTGTTTGCAGGAGGCTTACCTTGCCGGCGTTGTTCCTTTTGTGCGTGCCGGGCGGGTGGCCGGCATTCGGGTATCGACCCGGCCTGACGGATGCGACAATGAGCGGGTTGCGCGGTTGCGGGCCTTTAACGTCACAACGGTCGAACTGGGCTGTCAGTCTTTCAGCGACGCGGTGCTGCGTAAAGCGCGCCGTGGCCATGACGCAAGTGCCGCGGGCGAATCGGTAATGAGGTTACGTAACGCTGGCCTGCGCGTCGGACTGCAGCTGATGCCCGGCCTGCCCGGCGGTGATGGTGATGAAGCGCGGCGTTCTCTGGCCAGGGCTCTGGATCTGGAACCGGATTTTCTGCGTCTCTACCCTGCGGTGGTACTGGCCGGGACCGGGCTGGAACAGGCCTGGCGCAGAGGCGATTATGTTCCTCTTGACCTTGACGATGCCGTAGAGCTTTGCGCTGAACTGCTATGGCATTGTCACGATCAGGGTGTCCCTGTTATCCGCCTTGGCCTGCAGTCTTCCCCTGAACTGGATCGAGGCTCGACGGTTCTGGCCGGCCCCTATCATCCGGCGTTCGGCCAACTGGTGCGTTCCAGGCTGTGGCGTCGTGCCCTCGAGTCGACGGCTACCGCCTCCGGAGGTCGGCGGGCTAAGGTAGATTTTGCAGACCTGAGTGACGCAATGGGTCACCGTCGAACAAATCTCGACTACCTGTCGCGACGCTTCGGGCATTTTGAAATCGTTTCTTCCGGCCATCAGGTTCGCCAGTGTTTCGTTTTGGCCGGGTGCCGCCATGACATGATGTCGCAGGCCCGTTATTTGCAACCTTTACCACCAACGACGGACGACCACTCATGAGATGTTGTTCGCGTATGCCGGGAGATTGACAGACCTTGAATAACCATCAACCGTCCGATAAAGGATTCCGCTCGGGTTTCGTCGCCATCATGGGCCGGCCCAATGTCGGCAAGTCCACCCTTCTCAATGCGGTGCTGGGGCAAAAAATCGCCATCACCTCCAATAAGCCGCAAACCACCCGCAACCGTATCCTGGGTATCTGCAATCGTCCGGATGCGCAGATACTTTTTCTGGACACGCCGGGGGTTCACAAGGCCAAGGGGATGCTCAACCGCTATATGGTGGAGCAGGCCCTGAGCGCCTGCGGCGATGTGGATGTCGCACTTGTTCTGGTTGAAGCCACCGATCCATTGGGTGGCGGGGACGATTTTGTGCTGGAACAGGTTTCGCGCAGCAAGGTCCCGGTGATCCTGGTGATCAACAAGGTTGACCTGGTACCCCGGTTGAAACTGCTGCCGCTGATCGAAGCCTATGCCTCCAGGTTCGATTTTCGTGAAATTATTCCGGTCTCGGCGCTTGCGGGAGAGGGCACCGATGACCTGGTCCGCGCCCTGGTCAAGTATCTGCCGGAGGGGCCTCGTTATTACGCGGAAGACATGATTACCGATCTGCCCGAGCGTTTTATCGCCGCGGAAATGATTCGCGAACAGATTCTCAAACAGACCCACGACGAGATACCTCACGGGGTGGCCGTGGAAATTGATGCCTTTGAGGAAAAGCCCGAAAAGAATCTGGTTGTTATCGAAGCTTGCATTTATGTATCGCGGGAAGGTCACAAAAAAATCGTGTTGGGCCGGCACGGAGAAAAAATCAGATCCATCGGCAAGGCGGCCCGTTTCGATATCGAACGTATGTTGGGGACCCGGGTGTTTCTCGATTTGCTGGTCAAGGTGGAGAAAAACTGGACGGAAGAACGGCGGCAGCTCAAGCGTTTCGGATATGAATAAAACCGGCATCCTTCCACTTTTTCTTTTGTTGCGGATAATACTTATGCAGATGTCGCAAAAACTCGCCACCTGCGGCACTGCTACAATTGCCTCGCTGCTTCGATCTGCGCAAGTACGTCTCATTGCTTGACAATCGCGCTCCCTGCGGCTGGGGTTTTTTGCTTGGCCATCGGATTTAGGATTTTTTGCAAAAGCATCATTTTTTGATAGGTAAAAACCATGTCAGTTGTTGCTATCGTCGGGCGCCCCAATGTCGGAAAATCGACCCTGTTCAACCGGATTCTCGGAACACGTCGCGCCATTGTCGAGGATTTTCCCGGAGTGACGCGAGACCGGAACTATGCCAGGATAACCCGTTACGGAACACCCTTTGTGCTTATCGACACCGGCGGGTTCGAACCTGCCAGCGAAGACCGCCTGCTGGCGCAGATGCGCGAACAGTCCCGACTGGCCATCGAGGAAGCCGATGTGATACTGTTTGTGGTCGACGCCAGGCAGGGGTTGACTCCCTCGGATGAAGATGTGGCGGCGATGTTGCGCCGCAGCGAAAAACCGGTGTTGTATGTGGTGAACAAGGTGGATGGTTTTTCGCAGGAGGCTGCCGCGGGTGAATTTTTCGCCCTTGGCGGTGACCGGCTTTTCAGCGTTTCCGCCGAGCATGGTCGCGGCATGGACGATCTGATCGAGGCCCTGCTGGAGGCTTTGCCGGCGTCTGCGAAAAACGATGCTCTTGCCGAGGATGAAACCCGTCTGGCGGTGATTGGCCGGCCCAATGTCGGCAAGTCGTCTCTTATCAATCGCATGATCGGTGCCGAGCGCCTGGTGGCGAATCCGACGGCGGGCACGACGCGTGACAGCATCGATACGCCATTTGCCTATAACAAAAGACGCTACGTGTTGATTGACACAGCCGGCATCCGCCGCAAGGGGCGCGTGCAGGAAAAACTCGAAAAATACAGTGTCATCCAGTCGCTCAAAGCCATGGAGCGAGCCCATGTGGTGCTGGTGGTGCTCGATGCCGAGGAGGGGGTGACGGATCAGGACCTCACGGTGGCCGGTTACGCGCTGGAGCGAGGCAGGGCGGTGATTCTGGTGGTGAATAAATGGGACCTGGTGGAAAAAGATCAGGGAACCATGAAGAAGTTCACTGAAAATGTGCGCCGCGCCTTTAAATTTCTGCCTTTTGCCCCTATTGTTTTCGTTTCCGCACTGAGTGGGCAGCGTGTCTCCAAAATCATGGGCGAAGTGGAAAGAGTGTCTGTCGAATTCAATCGTCAGGTGCCGACCTCGGCACTCAACAAGGTGCTTGAGGAAGCGGTTATTTCCCACGCACCGCCGATGGTGCAGGGCAAACGCCTCAAGTTCTACTACATGACCCAAACCGGCGTACGCCCGCCATCCTTTGTCGTTTTTGGCAACCATGCCGCGGGGATTCACTTCTCCTACGAGAGATACCTGTCCAACAAGCTGCGCGAAGCCTTTGGTTTTAATGGTTGCCCCATCCGTTTGACATTCAGGAACAGAGGTGGTCGCGAATAGGTTTTGGTTTTGCGACACCATCGGGTTACCGGGACATATTCCGGATACACTACAAAACACAAAACAAGAGTATTCAAAAGAGGCGGGGCAGGCATGAGTTTGGTCGGGCAACTGGCGGATCTCAGATTGGATGACATACTTAAAATCATCCATCTCAGTCGAAAATCCGGTCAATTGACGGTTAGTGACCGGGACCAGGTTTGGAACATCGCTTTCTGGCATGGAGAGGTGGTGCGCCTCTCTTCTCTGCACCTGGTGCCCCACCTGGCTGCCGAACTTGAGGCTCGGGATGTGCTGGAAAAAGACCTTCTGGAGCGGGCCTCCGAACTTTTTTCCAGCGACCCCGCCGGTGACCTTCGGCGGGTTCTGGTCGGGTGTTTCAGTCTTGCTCCGCAGCTGGTCAACGATGTTTTTCAACCGCTGGCACGGCGCCTGCTGCAGCAGTTGGCATCCTGGACCGAAGGACAGTTCTGTTTTGATCTGTGGGAGGATGTTGACAGGTTGCCTGCCACCGAAGCGGTGCCCCATCTTTTGCTTGGCGACCGGCTGGAATCTGCGCCGTCGTCACCCATGTCTGCGTCAGATACCCGGCAAAACGATCCTCCGGCCGTGGCCACCGGCGCTTCGGCCCGGGATATCGAAACAAGCGGCATGCCTCGTGAGGAATTTCCGAATCCGGTCTGGATCGTCGATGACGATCCCTGTCTGCGGCAGGAACTTGGCAGCTATCTCGACGCGCACGGGTTGCACGTCGAGCAGTTCGAGACGGCGGCCGATTTCTGGATTCAACTGAAAAAAGCCCGGCTGGAGGGCATCGTTCCGGCAGCCCTGATCGATCTTGTCATGCCTTGCCTCAACGGCGAGGGCATGCTCGGCGGCCTGGAACTGCTGGAAAAAGTGGTCTGCACCTATCCCGATATGCGGGTTCTGCCACTGTCGGATCACCGCAGCTCCGAAGCGGAAGACAAGGCATGGCAGCTGGGGCTGCCCGAGATTTTTTCCAAGCCGCTGCAGCCGGATATGCCGCGGGATCAGTGGCGGCGCGCCGTTGAAACCCTGGGGCGCAGCCTGTTTCTGTCTTTGCGCGCTGTTGCCGGGTCACCTGTCCCTGAGAATATTTCTCCGTCAGTTGCGACCTCCGACCGCGAGCGGCAAGGCTCCGGGAACGGTGTGCAAAGAGGTTTTCGGAATTCGCCCGGCCTGCATCTGCTCAAGGGAATGCTGGAGGAGCTGAACAATCCCTGTCTGGGCGGTGGCATCATTTTGCTGGTGCTGCGCTTTGCCAGTGAAGTGATGAACCGTGCCGTCATTTTTTCAGTGAAACAGGATCAGATCGTCGGAATCGGGCAGTTTGGCGTGGCACTGGCGGGGGGTGACACGAACCATGCCATTCGAAACATTGTCATTCCCCGGGACAGCGATTCCATCCTGAGCCGCATGCTGTGCAGTCCGCAGTCCATGCGCGCGCGCTTTGGCGATGGCAGATGGGATCGCTTTCTAGCGCAGGCTCTGGGGGGGGGAATTCCCGAGGATATCTTTCTGGGGCCGGTTTTCAGCGAGGGGCGCGTCGTTGCCATTCTGTACGGGGACAATCTGCCGGAACATCGACCTGTCGGAAATACCGAAGCGCTGGAGATTTTTCTTTCCCAGGCAGGCCTGGCCATGGAAAAAGCCCTCCTCGAGGAGCGACTTCAGGTTAGCCGGACCGGTTTGCAAGGGGCCTGACGGAAGCTTTCCGGACATCGGGGTGGCAGTAAAGATGATGGAGAAAAGTGTCATGGATCGGTTTCCAATTGCCCCAACCCTGATCCGCGGCAGTGCCTTGAAGTACGAGCAGCCTGTGAGCGCGCTGCCTGTGGCCCTTGGTGAGGGTAGTGCAGGAAGCTGTCATCATGATCGCCACGACATTCCTTTTTCCGCCGGATCCTGTGAAAAACAGTGCCTGTAAGTTATGAAGAAGTCTCGAAAAGGGCTTTTTCAGCCATCCGACAAAGGGAGGAAAATGTGCCCAGGAAAAGAATCCTGATTGTTGAGGACGAGGATAGTCTGTTGCGGCTCGAGAGTATCCTGTTGACTTCCAGGGGGTATGAAGTCAGGGGCGTCTCCAATGGCCAGGCGGCCCTCGAGGCTATTGCGACGGACAAGCCGGATCTTGTACTGCTGGATATCATGCTGCCCGAAATTGATGGCTTCGAGGTGTGTCGGAGGATCAAATTCGCTGCGGAAACCCGCCATATCCCGGTTATCATGCTGACGGCGAGGAAGTGCCAGGATGATTTTTCCCGCGGACAGGAGGTCGGTGCCGACTGGTATATCACCAAGCCCTTCAAGTCCGCCATGGTTATCGAGACGATCCAGAGGTTTCTGCCGTGAGGCGGAGAAACCGGATGCCGCCCAGTTATCAAGGGTAGGGGGCCTGCATGCCGGTTGTTGCCTGTTGCCATGGAGAGGCGATGATTCAGAGAGAGGACCAGGGGAAGTTGCTTCAACGTGCTGAAGAATTCATGCAGGTTTTCAAAAAAGGTGCGGATTTCACCCAGGAGCTGATGCGTGAGAATGAAAAGCTGCGTTACCGCCTGGTGCAGCTCGAAGAGCAGAGTCGCCTGGCTTCTTGCGCCGGGCAGGCTTTGCGCGAAGTGGAGATGCTTAAAGCCCGGATCGTCGACCTGGAGCGGGAAAAAAACGAAATTCTGCAGCGCATAAAGCTGGTTGAGTCTGAAAATATTGATTTTGCCAACCGTTATGTCGAGATCGAGGCCGAAAACAACAGCCTGGCCAGGCTTTATATTGCGACCTATCAGTTGCATGCAACTCTCGACTTTCGCGAAGTCTTGAAAATTATCTCCGAAATCATCATCAATCTGATTGGCGGGGAAGAGTTTGCCATTTTTCTGCTTGACGAAAATACCGGTACGCTACAGGCGATGGCCGGTGAGGGTGTCGTGGTTCAGGATTTGCCGGTATTTGCTCTGGGGCAAGCGGTCCCCGGCATGGTAGCCCGGGAAGGCGAAAGTTTTTTTTCCGAAACACTGGATGGCCTGGAACCGGAAAAACCGTTGGCCTGCATACCGTTGAAAATCAAGAACCGCGTTATCGGAGTTTTGGCTGTATACAGATTGTTTATACAAAAACGCCGATTTGCCGAAATCGACCATGAGCTTTTCACATTGCTGGCGGGACATGCCGCAACCGCCATCTTTGCTTCCAAGCTCTATTGCGAGTCGGAACGCAAGCTGACAACGATCCAGGGGTTTCTGGATCTGCTCACAAAATAACCGCTGCCTGGCCATGGGCTTTGCAGCTTTGAGGCTATGCCGTCAGAGGGTTGACAATGCCCGGGGCGGTCATGTTAAATAGTGCTGTTTTGCCCACCGGGATTTTATTTACTGATAACGCCCGTTTATTTACCCAAGGAGGTTGCGTTGGCAAAAGAAGAAGCCATTGAAGTTGAAGGGAAGGTCGTCGAACCGCTTCCCAGTGCCATGTTCCGCGTCAAGCTGGACAACGGGCACATCATTCTGGCCCATATTTCCGGCAAGATGCGCAAATTCTATATTCGTATTCTGCCGGGAGACCGGGTCACCGTCGAACTTTCTCCCTATGATCTGACGCGAGGTCGCATCACTTACCGCGAAAAGTAAGTAGCTGCCCAGTTTCCAGGTTCGACAGGGCAACGTGCAGTTGCGCCCGCCGGTTTTCTCTGTCATGGCATGCTTTATCGGGGATGTGCCGGCTTCGTGAATTTTCGGGATTTTCAGATACCGGCGTCGGCCGGTTTTCCTGTTTATATCGGTATCCGGGCGGATGCCAAGGGGTTTGGTATGGAAGAACGTTACGACGCCGGCGGCATTGAAGGCAAGTGGCAGGCACATTGGGAAAAAGAGCAGACCTTCAAGGCCGCTCAGGATGGCAGGGACAAGTACTATCTGCTGGAGATGTTTCCCTATCCTTCCGGGCGCATTCACATGGGTCATGTGCGCAACTATTCCATTGGCGATGTGGTGGCGCGATTCAAGCGCCTGCAGGGTTTTAATGTCCTCCACCCCATGGGGTGGGACGCTTTTGGCATGCCCGCCGAGAATGCGGCGATCCAGCATGGAACGCATCCCGGTAAGTGGACCTATGAAAACATCGACAATATGCGGGCCCAGCTCAAGAAAATGGGGTTCTCCTACGATTGGGATCGGGAACTGGCAACCTGTCACCCTGAGTACTATCGCTGGGAACAGCTGATATTCCTCAAAATGTTCGAGAAGGGGCTGGCTTACAAGAAAAGCTCTTTCGTTAACTGGTGTCCCGATTGTCAGACGGTACTGGCCAACGAGCAGGTCGAAAACGGGGCCTGCTGGCGTTGCGGCATGCTGGTCGAGCAGAAGGAACTGGAGCAGTGGTTTTTCAAGATCACCGATTACGCTCAGGAACTGCTGGACGATACCTGTAGACTGTCCGGCTGGCCCGAGCCGGTGCTGACCATGCAGCGCAACTGGATCGGCCGGTCCACCGGCTGCGAGATTGCCTTTCCGGTGGCCGATGCGGATCTGCAGATCAGGGTTTTTACCACCCGCCCCGACACCCTTTTCGGCGCTACCTTCATGAGCCTGGCCGCCGAGCATCCCATGGTCGCGGACCTGACCACACCGGACCGCAGGGCCGAGGTCGAAGCTTTCGTTGCCCGCGTGCGTACCCAGGACAAAGCCCGGCGCACCAGTGACGATTTTGTCAAGGAAGGCGTTTTTACAGGATCTTATGCCATCAACCCGGTTAACGGCCTGCGCCTGCCCGTGTTCCTGGCCAATTTCGTGCTGATGGACTACGGCACCGGAGCGGTCATGGCGGTACCTACCCACGACCAGCGTGATTTTGAGTTCGCACGAAAATACGATATTCCCATGGTGTTGGTGATCCAGCCCGAAAATCAGACGCTCGATGTCGCCGTTATGGACGAAGCCTGGGTCGGTTCGGGATGCCTGGTCAATTCCGGTCCTTTCGACGGGCTGGACAATGAAACCGCCAAGGAAAAAATCGCTGAATACCTTGAGGCGCAGGGCTTCGGGCGCAAGACCATCAATTATCGCCTGCGCGACTGGGGTGTCTCCCGGCAGCGTTACTGGGGCACGCCGATACCGATCATTTATTGCCCGCACTGCGGCATCGTTCCCGTTCCGGAAAAGGATCTGCCGGTTGTTTTGCCCATGGACGTCGAAATCAGCGGCGAGGGCGGCAGCCCCCTGGCACGCCATCAGGCCTTTTTAAAGACGAACTGTCCGACCTGTGGCGGGGATGCGCGCCGGGAAACGGATACCTTCGATACCTTTGTGGAAAGCTCCTGGTATTTTGCCCGCTACACCTGCCCCCGATTCGACCAGGGGCCCCTGGACCGGGAAGCGGTCGATCACTGGCTGCCGGTAGACCAGTACATCGGCGGTATCGAACACGCCGTGATGCACCTGCTTTATGCCCGGTTTTTTACCAAGGTCATGCGGGATCTGGGCATGCTCTCCCAGGATGAGCCCTTCAGGAACCTGCTGACGCAGGGCATGGTCTGCATGGACACGGTTTCCTGTCCCGCGCATGGGTGGCTGTTTCCGGAGCAGGCCGTCGATGGCAAGTGCAGCCTGTGCGGTGCCAGCGTCAAAACCGGCCGTACCGAAAAGATGAGCAAATCGAAGAAAAACGTCGTCGACCCCGATCAGCTCATCACACGCTACGGGGCCGATACGGCGCGGCTTTTCTCCTTGTTCGCCGCGCCGCCGGAAAAGGATCTGGAGTGGAACGAACAGGGGGTGGAGGGGTGCTACCGGTTTCTGCATCGGGTCTGGCGTGCGGTTTATGATAACCTTGAGCGGATTGCCGGAGCCGATATCCCTCCGGAGGTTGACGGCGCGGCCAGGGATCTGCGGCGCCAGGTGCACCGGACCATTAAAAAGGTGACTGAAGACATCGATGGACGTTTTCATTTCAACACGGCCATTGCTTCGGTTATGGAACTGGTCAATGCCGTTTACGGATTCGAGGAAAAGGCGCGCCATCCCGGCGTCATGCGCGAGGCTCTCGAAGCGACGGTGCGGCTTCTCGCGCCTTTTGTGCCTCATATCTGCGAAGAATTGTGGACCTGCCTGGGGCATGCCGGGGGGATCGAAAGCGCCGGATGGCCCGATTGGGACGAAACAGCTTTGGTGGAGGACAGTAAAACCATTGTCGTGCAGGTCAACGGCAAGGTGCGCGGCAAGGTGACGGTCGCGGCCGACGCGGACGAGGCGTCTCTGCGGCAGGCTGCCCTCGAGGAGAGCAATGTGGCCCGGTTTCTGGAAGGAAAAACAGTGCGCAAAGTGGTGGTGGTTCCCGGCCGTCTGGTGAACATCGTGGCCTCATGACGCGGCGCATTTTCGCCATTGGCGTTCTGCTCGCCGGCCTGTTCGGCTGCGGCTATCATTTACAGGGGCGGGGGGATACGCTGCCCGGCGGCGTTCGTTACGTTCATGTGGCCATTTTCCGCAACGCCACCTACGAGCCGTTCCTGGAGAATGCCGTTACCAATGCGCTGATCGACCGGTTGGCAAGCAGCCCGGGGGTGGAGCTCGTTGCGAATCCGGATATGGCCGACGCCGTCCTGACCGGCTCCGTCACCCGGTACACAAACAGCTCTTTGTCCTATGACGGCAATGACCGGATCGCCGAATACCGGGCCCGCATGACCGTCGAGGCCGCCTTGCGACATGCCGATACGGCCCAGATTCTCTGGAAGGGCACATCGCATGGCACCGAAGACTACCTGGCGAGCGCCGACAAGGCTCAGGAAGATGATCGGGAAGAAGCCGCGGTTGCGGAAGTCGCCCGGCGTCTCGCCGACGAACTCTATTCCCGCATGATCGATGATTTCTGAGCGTTCAATCATTGCGGCACGACAGTGATGGGGATGCCCGGTGACACCTGGTGAACTGCAAAAGCGCTTGCGGGAAAAATCTCTGCCGAACCTGTTGCTGCTGTACGGGGAGGAGCCCTTCTTCGTCGACCGTACGCTGCGCGAGATTATCGAGCAGACGGTTCCTGCCGAGGCGCGCGATTTCAATCTGGAAATATTTCATGGCAAGGGCTGTCGGGTTGCCACTGTGCTGGATGCGGCCCGCACCCTGCCTGTTTTCAGCCCCCGTCGCCTGGTTATTGTCCGCGATCTGCATGCCTTGCCGGCCGATGAACTCGACCGGTTTGTCGATTATCTCAAGGATTCCGTGCCGGAAACCGTTCTGGTTTGCACTGCGGAAAAAATCGACGGACGCCGCAAATTTTATCAGGTTTTCAAAAAAAGCGGTGAACTGGTCGAGTTCAAAAAGCTTTATGAAAACCAGATACCTGCATTCGTTACCGCGCAGGCGCGGGATGCCGGTTACGGTTTCACCGAGGAAGGCCTGGCCCTTTTCTGCACCAGGGTTGGAGTCAGCCTTCAGGAAATTCATGGTGAAATCGGCAAATTGCGCAATTATCTCGGCGTTCGCAACGTGGCGGAAGCGGCCGACGTCATGGCCGTGGTGTCCGATAGCAGGGTCGGCAGTGTTTTTGATCTGGGCGATGCCTTGGGGAAAGGGGACTGCGCTACCGCCTTGAGCCTGCTGCATCGGTTATTGGCCGATGGCGTCGCGCCGCTGCTGATTCTGAATATGATTACCCGTCATTTTCGTCAGTTGTGGAAGGCCCATGAGTTGCTGCTGCAACGTGTGCAGGAAAAGGAGATCGCCCGGCGCATTGGTATCAACCCCTATTTTCTCAACGCGCTGCTGGCTCAGGCGCGGCGCATCCCCGGGGATGCATTCCGGGGTGTTTTTGAAGCCCTTCTGGAAACCGATCTTGCTCTTAAATCCTCCGGGTCTTCCGATGCCGCCGTGCTTGAGATACTGGTATTCAGATTAACGCCGGAGGGTGTTTCCCGGCAGGGTTCGTCATGACCGGTTTCGCCAGGGTTGTGACGACACCGGTATCCAGAAATGAAAAAGGGGCCATAACGGCCCCTTTTTCCTGTGCTTTTCCGGGATATGTTTTCAGCCCAGGGTGTTAATCAGTTTGGCCAAACGCGAGATCTTGCGGCTGGCGGTTGCTTTGTGAATGACGCCCTTGGTGGCTGCCTTGTCGATAAAGGGTACGGCGCGCTCCAGGGCGGCCTTTGCTTCATCCTGGTTACCGGCGGCGACCGCAGCCCGAACCTGTTTGACAAAAGTGCGCATGCTGCTGCGAATATGCGTATTGCGGGCGTTGCGTACCGCGGCCTGACGGTTTCTTTTCAGAGCGGATTTGTGGTTAGCCAAGGTGTTCCTCCGTTTCGGGATTCGATGGATAGTGGTTTGGGGTCGATAGCGTATCAAGTGCCTGTTGAACAGTCGCGGATGCTGCTCTGTTCTGTCTAAGCGGCGATACGCAAGGTCTTATAGCACCGGGCGACTCAATAGTCAAGTTAATGCAGTATAACATAAACAAAAAAAGTAGTTCATTTTCAGAGTATTACGCTGTCATTGAGCAGGATTAACGTAAAATAATCCCATTTGGTGCGTCGGCGGATCATCGGGGCGGGCAGATTTATATGAGGGAGAAAACGGAAATAGCCAGAGCGACCGGCATCATGGGGATTGCTACAGCCCTCAGCCGGGTCTTCGGGTTGGTGCGCGATGTGGTGGTGGCCCGATTGTTTGGCGCCGGTTTTGGCGCCGACGCTTTTTTTATGGCCTTCACCATCCCCAATCTGTTGCGGCGATTTTTTGCGGAAGGTTCCCTGACCGCAGCCTTCGTTCCGACCTTTTCCCGGGTCCATCATGAGCAGGGGGCCGATGAGGGACGCAGGGTCGCCAATATCTGTCTGACCCTGTTGCTGCTGGTCATGACGGGTGTTACGCTGTGCGGTCTGCTGGCTTCTCCCTGGATCGTCCGTCTGATCGGATACGGATTCAGCGAGATTCCCGGCAAGCTGGAACTTACCAATTTTCTCAACCGGCTGATGTTTCCCTATATTTTCTTTGTCAGCCTGTTGGCTTTGATTACCGGTGTTCTCAATGTGCTGGGGCATTATTTCTGGCCGGCGGTATCGCCGGTACTGCTGAATCTTGCGATGATTGCATCGGCGGTGCTGCTGGCCGGTTCCTTCGATGCTCCTGTAACGGCGCTTGCCATCGGGGTGCTGGTTGGCGGCTTTCTGCAGCTGGTCATACAGTTTCCCGTTGCCAGGCGTTACGGGTTGCGGTTTCGCCCTGATTTCCATTTCCGCCATCCGGCCGTGCGACGTGTGGTTCGTTTGATGCTGCCGGGTCTGGCCGGGGTGGCCATTTATCAGATCAATATCGTTGTGACAAGGTTGTTGGCTTCGTTTCTTGCCGAGGGCAGTGTCTCCTACCTTTACTTCGGCCAGCGGCTGTTCGAGTTCCCCCAGGGTATCTTCGTGGTCTCCCTGGCCCAGGCGGTTCTGCCCGCCATGAGCCGTCAGGTTGCCATCGGGGATCAGTCCGGTTTCAAGGAGTCGCTGCGTTACGCGCTGGTGCTTATCTGTCTGGTGACCCTGCCTGCCGCAGCCGGCCTGGTGCTTTGTTCGGTGCCAGTTTACAGTCTGTTTTTCATGCGTGGCGCCTTTTCCTACAATGATGTCCTGCAGTCGGCTCTGGTTCTGGCCGCCTATGCCCCCGGTCTGCTGTTCGCGGGGGTGAGCAGGGTAGTGGTGCCGAGTTTCTATGCCATGCATGATACACGCACTCCGGTGTGGGTTTCGTTCTATACCCTGCTGGTCAATGCGGCCCTTGGTCTTTTGCTGATGCGGTTTTATCAGCATGTAGGGCTTGCGTTGGCACTGACCTTGTCCAGCGTATTCAATTGTTTTGTTCTTTTGTTTCTGCTGCGGCGAAAATTGGGCCCCCTCGGGTTGAAACATGTGCTGCGGTCCATGCTGCGCATCGTGCCGGGGACTTTGCTGATGGCAGTTTTCGCCTATGCGGTGCTGTATAACGGGCAATGGCAGGTGCCCGGCTCATTCTGGTCCAAACTTTTGCGCCTCGGAACGGCCGTGATTGGCGGTTCCGGGATCTTTTATGCCGTATGTCTCTTCATGCGGGTGCCGGAAGTATCTCAGCTCGCCGGCTTTATCCGCCGCAAGACACGCTGGAAGCGCGAGGTCCGGAAAGGTTGAAGCCTCCGGGTCCGATAGCGGTGCAACGGTTTGTTCTTTATCCGAATTTTTTTTGCTGCTATGATGCGAAAAATATTGACATGGGTGCCCGCGTTTTGATATTACTGTGCCCCGTCGCTGATTTGTAGGCACGTAGCTCAGTGGGAGAGCACTACCTTGACACGGTAGGGGTCGGCGGTTCAATCCCGCCCGTGCCTACCATACTCTACAAACACCGCGCGCAACGAGGCATCTTCGGATGCCTCTTTTTGTTCGCGGAGAAAGTGAGCGGTCATGATTGAGGTCGAATTGCCGGACGGTTCCAAGAAAGAATTCCCTGAAATGACCACGGCCGGCAAGGTGGCGACCGAGATCGGTGCCGGGCTTGCCCGCAAGGCGGTGGCGGCCCGTTTCAATGACCGCATGGTTGATCTGGCCACGCCGATCAACGAAAGCGGCCGGCTGGAAATTATCACCCTTGATTCGCCTCAGGGGCTCGAAATCTACCGGCATACAACCGCTCACCTGATGGCTCACGCAGTCAAGGATATTTACGGGGACAAGGTTCAGGTCACCATCGGCCCGGCCATTGAAAACGGCTTTTATTACGATTTCTACTGCAAGGAACATACATTTTCGCCCGAGGATTTCGAAAACATCGAAACCCGGATGCAGGAGTTGGCCCGGGCCGACCTTCCCATCCAGCGCGAAGAGATGACCCGGGACAGTGCCATTGCCCTGTTTCGGGAGATGGGGGAGCATTACAAGGTTGAACTGATCGAGGATCTGGATGCTCCGACGGTTTCCCTGTACCGCCAGGGTGATTTCATCGACCTCTGTCGTGGCCCCCACTTGCCCTCGACCGGTTTTGTCAAAGCCTTCAAACTGACCAGCGTGGCTGGCGCCTACTGGCGCGGCAGTGAAAAAAATGCCATGTTGCAGCGCATCTATGCCACGGCATTTCCCGATAAAAAAGAGCTTCGCACCTATCTGGCCAAGCTGGAAGAAGCGCGAAAGCGAGACCATCGGCGCATAGGACGTGAGCTTGACCTGTTTTCCTTCAGTGAGGAAGCCGGCGCAGGACTGGTGATCTGGCATCCCAAAGGAGCCTTGCTGCGCACTCTGCTGGAAGACTTCGAGCGTCGCGAGCATTTGCGTCGCGGTTACGATATCGTCATGGGGCCGCAGATTCTGCGCACGGATTTGTGGAAGACTTCCGGTCATTTCGACAACTACCGGGAAAACATGTATTTCACCGAGGTGGACGGGCAGGGCTATGGCCTGAAGCCGATGAACTGCCTGGCCCACATGATTATTTACAAGTCGCGGCAGCGTTCCTACCGTGATCTGCCGCTGCGCTATTTTGAGCTGGGCACGGTGCATCGCCATGAAAAATCGGGTGTGCTGCACGGGTTGCTGCGCGTGCGCGGTTTTACCCAGGACGATGCCCACATACTCTGTACCCCTGAACAGCTCGATGCTGAAATCAAAGCGGTTCTGGAGTTTGTGCGCGACGTGATGGCGATTTTCGGTTTCGAGTACGAACTTGAAATTTCCACCCGTCCCGAAAAGTCGATCGGCAGTGACGAGGACTGGGAGCGTGCCACCAACGCTTTGATGAATGCCTTGAAGGATTTGCAGCTTCCGCATGACATCAATGAAGGGGACGGCGCATTTTACGGCCCCAAGATCGACGTCAAACTCAAGGACGCCCTTGACAGAAGATGGCAGTGTGCTACAATCCAGTGCGATTTTACCCTGCCTGAGCGTTTCGATCTCACTTATGTCGGCAAGGATGGTGAGAAGCATCGGCCAGTCATGCTGCATCGGGTTATCCTCGGTGCCATCGAACGGTTTATCGGCGTCCTTATCGAACATTATGCCGGTAGCTTCCCATTGTGGCTTTCCCCGGTTCAGGCCACGGTGATCAATGTAACCGATCATCAGGCCGACTATGCCGAGAGAGTCACCAGGGCTTTGCGTGACGCCGGCGTGCGTGTGCAGTGCGACCTGCGGAACGAAAAGCTTGGCTTCAAGATCAGAGAGGCCCAGGTGGAAAAGATCCCCTATATGCTGGTTGTGGGAGACAAGGAGATGGCGGATGGTACCGTGGCTCCGCGCTTCCGCACCGGTAAAAACCTGGAACCCATGAGTCCTGAAGACTTTGCACGGTTTGTTCAGGAAGAGTGCGATCAGTATCGTTAGGAGGTGCTACCATAGCTAAGGAAGAAGCGCGCGTTAATCGCGCCATTCGAGCGAAGGAAGTCCGTGTCGTCGATGATGAAGGTGAGATGCTTGGGGTCATGAGCGTCAACGAGGCGTTGCTGGCCGCCGAAGGGCGAGGTCTCGATCTTGTCGAGGTTTCCCCCAACGCGACGCCGCCTGTTTGCCGCATTATGGATTACGGCAAATACAAGTATCAGGCGAGCAAGCGGGCTGCGGAAACCAAAAAGAAATCCGCGCGTGTCGACATCAAGGAAGTCAAGATGCGGCCCAAGACGGAGGAGCACGATTTCCAGGTCAAGCTCAGGAACGCTGTGCGTTTTCTCGAGGACGGCAACAAGGTTAAAGTGACCGTCATGTTCCGTGGCCGCGAAGTCACCCATCCTGAATTCGGCATGGATCTGATGAAGCGTGTTGCCGAGGAGATCGGTGAAGCCGGACAGGTAGAGATGACGCCGCGCATGGCGGGACGTTTCATGACTATGGTAATCGCACCGAAGAAAAAATAGCCAAACAGGCCGGTCGTTGCAGCGCCGGATGATCCTGTGGTCCCGTTCACGGCCCTGTCGCGTCATATTGCCGTGCGGGGGTGCAGCATGACATTAAGGAGAACCTTTCCATGCCTAAAATCAAGACCAATCGTGGTGCCGCAAAGCGTTTTCGCAAGACCGGCAGCGGTAAAATCCGTCGGAACAAGGCTTTTACCAGCCACATCCTGACCAAGAAGTCGACCAAGCGCAAGCGTGTTCTGCGCCAGGGTACGCTTGTCGCCAAGACCGACGAAAAGAATATCAGCCGTCTCATTCCCTATCTGTAGCACGGGGTTGGCGGGGGTCATGTTTAAGACCGTGAACTGAGGGGAAATGTCTCCCCCTTCAGATCCGGCAGCGGAATTTTCCGCTCATTACCATCACAAGGAGTAGTTACATGCCCAGAGTTAAACGTGGATTCAAAGCGAGACGTCGTCGTAACAAGATTCTGAAGCTCGCCAAAGGTTATCGCGGCGCCCGGAGCAAATTGTTTCGCAGTGCCACCGAGGCCGTTGATCGTGCGCTGAATTACGCTTTTCGCGACCGCCGCGTCAAAAAGCGTGATTTTCGCGCCCTGTGGATTGCCCGCATCAACGCTGCGGCCCGTGAAAACGGCCTTTCCTACAGCCGCATGGTGTTCGGTCTGAAGAAGGCCGAGATCGCATTGGACCGCAAGGTCCTGGCGGAACTCGCTGTGGCGGATCCGGCCGGTTTTAGCGCCATCGCCGACAAAGCCAAAGCCCAGCTTCAGTAAATTGACAAAGATGAGAAAAAAGAGATGGGGCCGGGCCTCATCTCTTTTTTTTTGCGAGGCGGATTGCTGATGCATTCCGCCTTTGGGGTTTTCTACGAACGGACGGAACGGGATATGAGAGAAAAACTTGTTGCCATGCTTGATCACGGACGCCAGGCGTTTGAGTCTGCCAACTCCGCAGCCGCCTTGCAGGAAATCCGGGTTCGTTTTCTTGGAAAAAAGGGCGAGTTGACCTCTATTATGAAAGGCATGGGACAGCTCAGCGCCGAGCAGAGGCCTGTGATCGGTGCGCTCGCCAACGACGTTAAAGTTACGCTGGAAAAACTTTTCGAAGAACGATCCCGACTGGTCGGCGAGCTTGAACTTCAAAAGCGCCTTGCGGAAGAACGCATCGACGTTACCCTGCCGGGGCGCCGATCCATGGGTGGCAGCAAACATCCCGTAACCCTGGTTATCGAGGAAATCGCCGCGATTTTCTCGGCCATGGGGTTTGCCGTAGCGGAAGGTCCCGAAGTTGAACAGGATTTTTATAATTTTGAAGCCCTGAATATGCCCAAGGATCATCCGGCGCGGGATATGCAGGACACTTTTTATATCAACGACGACGTTGTGCTGCGCACGCATACGTCGCCTGTGCAGATCCGCACCATGCTAAAACATGCCCCGCCGGTAAGGGTTATCGCTCCGGGAACCGTATATCGCCGTGATTCCGATCTCACGCATACGCCGATGTTTCATCAGGTTGAAGGCTTTCTTGTCGATCGGAACATTTCCTTCGGCGATCTGAAGGGCGTGCTTACCGCATTTTTATCGCAGATTTTCGGCAAAGGGCTGCAAGTGCGTTTTCGGCCGTCTTTTTTTCCATTCACGGAGCCGAGTGCCGAAGTCGACATTCAGTGCGTAATGTGTAAAGGGCAGGGGTGTCGCGTCTGCAAGGGATCGGGATGGCTTGAAATCCTTGGCAGCGGCATGATCGATCCCGAAGTGTTCAAGGCCGTGGGGTACGATCCTGCCATTTATAGCGGGTTCGCTTTCGGCATGGGGGTAGAGCGGATTGCCATGCTCAAGTACGGGGTCAATGACCTGCGCCTGTTTTTCGAAAACGATGTCCGCTTTCTTCGCCAGTTTTAAGGCCTGCCGCGCCTAATTTTTTTCTAAAAGGATCGCCGTTATGATCGTTACCTATAATTGGCTGAAAGAATATGTCGACTTCGCGTTGGAGCCCGAGGAGCTGGCGCACCGGCTTACCATGGCCGGTCTTGAAGTGGATAGCATGGAACGCATCGGCTACGGGATGGATAATGTCGTAACCGCTCGCCTGCTGACCGTCGACAGGCATCCCGACGCGGACAAGCTGACCGTTTGTCAGGTGGATTATGGCCGTGAAACGGTGCAGGTCGTGTGCGGTGCGCGCAACCATAAGGCTGGCGATCTGGTTGCCCTGGCCACGGTCGGTACCGTATTGCCCGGGAATTTCAAAATCAAAAAATCCAAAATTCGTGGCATCGAATCCTGCGGCATGCTCTGCTCGGAAAAAGAGCTGGGTCTTGCCGAAGCATCGGATGGGATCATGATCCTTTCCGATAGCTGTGCTCTCGGTCAACCTGTTTTCGATGCTCTTGGGCTTAAAGACGTCCGCTACGAGTTGGGACTGACGCCCAACCGTCCGGATTGTCTCAGCGTATTGGGGGTGGCTCGGGAGGTTGCCGCCATGACAGGGCGCCCGTTGAATATTGCCCAGCCCGCTTTGGCGGAAGGCGGAGATGAGGCAGCGGCCTGCACTTCGGTCACGATTGAGGACCCCGATGCCTGCCCTCGCTATGCGGCCCGCTTGATTCGCGGAGTCAAAATCGGGCCTTCGCCCAGCTGGCTGGTCCGTAAACTGGAATCGGTGGGACAGCGTTCCATCAACAATGTTGTCGATGTTACCAATCTTGTCCTCATGGAGTTGGGACATCCGCTGCACGCCTTCGATTTTCAACGACTTCGCGAAGGGCGGATCGTGGTCAAAAAGGCTGCCGAGGGGGAATCCTTCCGCACGCTCGATGGTGCTGCCCGGCAGTTGTCTGGCAACGATCTGGTCATAGGCGACGGGCAGGGTCCCGTAGCCCTCGCCGGGGTGATGGGCGGCGAGAATTCCGAAGTTGTTCCGGAGACCGCCGATATCCTGCTTGAAAGCGCTTATTTCAATCCCGTGACGATTCGTCGCACCAGCAAGCGGCTTGGATTGCGCACCGAGGCCTCTCACCGTTTCGAGCGCGGCTGCGATATCGCCATGGTCCCGGTGGCTCTGAACCGGGCGGCGGCCCTTATTGCTCAGGTTGCCGGCGGCCAGGTTAGCCGTGGCATGATCGATATGTATCCGCGTCCCCTGACCCAGCGCAAGATCGTCGTTTCGGTGCGTCGCGCCAATGAAATTCTCGGGCTCGATCTGAAACTCGAAGACATTCACGGGCATCTGTGTTCCATCGGGCTGGAAGCGCACCCGGCCGAAGAGCGGCACAGCGAGTCCCTGGTAGTGACCATACCTTTTTTCCGGCCGGATCTCGAAAGGGAAATCGACCTTATCGAGGAAGTGGCAAGACTCAACGGTTATGACCGCATTCCCGTAACCATGCCGGCTGGCCGTATGGTCTGTCATATGCCGGCTGGCCACCACAAGGGAGTGTCGCGTCTGCGCGATGCAATGGTTGCCGCCGGATTCAGGGAACTCGTCAATTATTCCTTTGTTTCCCCCGAGTCGTGGGACCGCATCGGTCTGGCTGCCGGGGATCCGCGCCGTGAGGCGGTCCGCATCCTCAACCCTCTGACCGAAGAACAGTCCGTGCTGCGCACCAGCCTGGTTCCGAGTTTGCTGGAAACGGTTGCCCGCAATCTCTCCTATCAGAATCAGGACCTGAGCTTGTTTGAATTGCGGCCGGTTTTCCTGCCGGCAGCCAATGAAACGCTTCCGGCCGAGAAATGGCGCCTTTGCGCTGTTGTTTGCGGTCGTCGGGAACCGGAAGGCTGGGCGCAAAACAATCAGAAAGTGGACTTCTACGATCTTAAGGGGGTGGCGGAACAAATTCTCGAGATGTTCAATGTCGGCCCGGTAAGCTGGGACGCGGAGACTGTCGAGAGCTACCTGCACCCCGGAAAAGCCTGCTGCTTGCGGAAAAACGGTGACGTATTCGGTTCTGTTGGCGAAGTCCATCCAAAGGTTCTGGCTGCCTTTGAAATCGATCAGCCGGTGTTCCTGCTCGATCTTGATTTCGAACAAATGCTTGCCGCGAAGAGCCGTGGAAGTGTCTTCAGTGCATTGTCACGTTTTCCGCAGGTTGCCAGGGACAGTGCCTTTCTGGTTGATGAAAATCTGCTGTTCCGGGATGTCCAGGAAGTGCTGGACAAGGCCTGTGGGCCTCTGGTGGAGGAGTGTGTGCTGTTCGACCTCTATCGCGGCAAGGGCGTGCCGGACGGCAAGAAGAGTCTCGCTGTCAGGGTCCGATATCGCAGTATCGATCGCACCTTGACGGATGAGGACATTCAGAAAGCCCATGACAGGATTGTCAGGGCGCTTGTGGATCGGCTGGGTGCCGAACTCCGCTAGTTTCCATCCGGAGGCGGCCCTTTTCCGCTGTGGCGGCGTCAATCCGCAGGCTTGCTTGTGCGGCGTACCGATGTACGCCTCCGCGCAAACCTTTGATTTCCTTGCCACAACGAAAAATTGCTCGCTTCCCATATGGAAACGGCGCTGTGTTCATTTGCGCTTCCGGATAAACACCCGCTGGTTTCCATCCGGAGGCGGCCCTTTTCCGCTGTGGCGGCGTCAATCCGCAGGCTTGCTTGTGCGGCGTACCGATGTACGCCTCCGCGCAAACCTTTGATTTCCTTGCCACAACGAAAAATTGCTCGCTTCCCATATGGAAACGGCGCTGTGTTCATTTGCGCTTCCGGATGAACACCCGCTAGTTTCCATCCGGAAGCGGCCCTTTTCCGCTGTGGCGGCGTCAATCCGCAGGCTTGCTTGTGCGGCGCATAGCCGTCCGCCCGCCAGCGGGCTCACGCTTCGTTTCGCGGGTATTGTCGGTACGGGGCTTTGTCGCTGATAAAAAACCGGTTGCCTGGGGTAAATCCCTGTGATATAAAAAAACGCGTGAATTCAAGTATCTGTGGTTCAAAAGGGGGATGTCGTTATGACCAAGGCGGATCTGGTGGAGAAAGTATATCTGAAGACCGGTTTTTCCAAGAAGGAGTCTTCGGATATTGTGGAAATGGTCTTCGATTTGATGAAAAACACCCTTGAAAAGGGTGAAAAAATCAAACTGGCCGGATTCGGCAACTTTGTCGTCAAGCAAAAGGCCACGCGGCGCGGGCGCAATCCCCAAACCGGCGAGGAGATCGAAATCAGTTCGCGCAACATTCTGACCTTCAAGCCGAGCCAGGTACTCAAGTCGGCTATTAACGGGCAAGATTGACACGGCCCGGCATCGGGCGCGTTATGCAGGTGACGATTCCTGACAAGTTGTATTTTAAAATCGGAGAAGTGGCGCGCCTGACAGGGGTCAAGCCACATGTGCTGCGTTACTGGGAGTCGGAATTCCAGAATATCCGACCGGTCAAGAGCCAGGGAAAACAGCGGCTTTATCGCAGGGAAGACATCGAATTCATATTGCAGCTCAAGGATATGCTGCACCAGCAAGGGTACACCATCGCCGGTGCCAGAAAAATTCTTGCGCAGAAATGTCGTTCTTTGCAGCCGCCGGTTGATCAGCCGCTGGACGCGATGCGTATGTTGCGGGATATCCGGCAGGATCTGCTGCGGTTGCGAACTCTACTTGACCGGACTTGAAATACATCGATTTCTCTTTTCCCTTCCACCCGTTCACCCTCAGTTCGAGGCGTTTTTTTGCTGATTCTGGTGACCAACGACGACGGCGTTCACGCGCCGGGCCTTGCCGCACTGGCTGAAACCCTTCAGGAGCTTGGCCATGTTGTTGTGGTGGCTCCCGACCGCGACCGCAGCGCCATCGGTCATGCCCTCACTCTTCATGCTCCATTGCGCGCGGATTTACTGCGTCCCGGCGTATATGCCGTGGACGGTACGCCCACGGACTGTGTCAACCTGGGTATTCACGGGTTGCTGACCTCCCGCCCCGACCTGGTTGTGGCGGGCATCAACCGTGGCGCCAACGTAGGGGATGACATTACCTATTCCGGAACCGTCTCGGCCGCCATGGAAGCGACCCTGATGGGTGTCCCTGCAATCGCCGTTTCGCTTGACGGTCGTACTTTTTCCGATGCCGAATTCCGGCATGCCGCACGCGCTGCCCTGCTGATCAGCAGAAAAGTGCTGCGGGAAGGCCTGCCTCCGGACACTTATCTCAACATCAATGTTCCGGCGCAACCCATCCGGGGCATGCGTCTTACCCGGCAGGGACGCAGGCGCTATGGCGATATGGTTGTGGAAAAAATCGATCCCCGGGGACGCAAGTACTATTGGCTGGGTGGTGGCGCGTGCGATTTCGAGCAGGCTGACGGCACCGACTGCCATGCCCTTGGGGAAGGATACATCTCCGTGACGCCATTGCATCTTGACATGACCAATTTTCAGTCTTTTACGTTTCTGGCACAATGGAATGCCGATGTTGTCGATGTATAGTATTTATCAGGAAGCAGTCCCTTTTCGCGGCGGCGGCAATCCGCGGGCTTGGTTGTGCGGTGTCCCAGCGCACGCCGGCGCGCAGGCTTTTTGTTTTCTTTGTCCAACGAAAAATTGTTTGTTTTCGTAATGAAAACCAGCCAGTGCTTATCCATGAATCGCGGATGGACACCCGGCGGGTTCGTAATATTTCTGGAGGCGCTCCGGACGTAAAAAACCTTTCCGGGGTGGCGATCTACATTATGGCGCCGATGCGTCGAGGGAAATGACATGGATTATTCGATAGCCCGTCGGCTGATGGTCGAGCAGCAGGTGGTAAGGCGAGGCGTGCGGGATCCGCTGGTGCTGGAAGCTATGCTGAGGGTTCCCCGCCATTTGTTCGTAGAGGAGGCCTTGTGGTCCCAGGCCTACGGCGATTTTCCCCTTCCCATTGGAGAAAAACAGACGATTTCCCAGCCTTTCATGGTGGCTTTCATGACCGAGGCAATGTGTTTGCGCGGCGGTGAAAAGATCCTGGAAATAGGTACCGGGTCAGGATACCAGGCGGCTATTCTCAGTCAGATCGTTTCCCGGGTCTTTACCGTGGAGAGGGTACCTTCACTGGCGCGCCGCGCTCGCCGTATTCTCGACAGTGTCGGCTGCCGTAACGTCAACATCAAACTCACCGACGGAACCTGCGGCTGGGAGGAAGAAGCCCCGTTCGATGCCATTATCGTTACCGCGGGAAGTCCCGATATCCCACACTACTACCTCAAGCAGCTGGCGCTTGACGGACGGTTGATCATACCTGTCGGTAGCCGCGGAAGTCAGGTTCTGAAACGGGTGGTGCGAATCGGTGAGGATAAATTCAGCGAAGAGAATCTGCTCGATTGCCGATTTGTTCCCCTGATAGGGAAATATGGGTGGAAGGAAGAGGAGATCTGATCTTGAAATTTCTGCGGCGTCTCTATGATTGGGTGTTGCGTTGGGCGGATACGCCTTATGGCCTGCCGGCACTCTTTCTTCTGGCATTTGCCGAGTCTTCCTTTTTTCCCATCCCTCCCGATGTTCTGCTGCTGGCACTGACGCTCGGCAAGCCTTCCGGTGCTTTCCGTTTCGCAACCATAGCTTCCGCGGGGTCGGTTCTGGGGGGGGCGGTGGGCTATGCAATCGGCTGGGGCTTCTGGGATGTTCTGGGCGCATTTTTTTATCAATACGTACCCATGTTTTCCGCCGAAGGTTTTGTCCGGGTTCAGGAATTGTTCAGTCAATACAATTTCTGGGTTGTTTTTACCGCCGGGTTTACCCCGATTCCCTACAAAATCATCACGATTGGCGCCGGAGTGTTCCAGATCAATTTCGGCATGTTCATGCTAGCATCCCTGCTCAGTCGCAGTTTGCGGTTTTTTCTGCTGGCGCTGCTGGTCTTTTTGTGGGGGCAGCCTGTCCGGCGGTTTGTTGAAACCTATTTCAATTATCTGACGTTTGCCCTTATGATTCTCTGTATCGGAGGGTTTTTGCTGGTGTCGCATTTTACCTGACCTTCTTGTCGAGGCGGTGGAATTTCGATTGAAGATGACTTTTTGGTGCCATGAACAGGTTTGCAGGGCGCATGTTGTTGTTCGCCTGGGCCACGCCGCGAAGATTGGGTTCGGGCTGGTTCTGCTGCTGGCGCTGCTGCTGGCCGGCTGTGGACCACCCCGGGGCGTATACCATACGGTGCAGCCCGGGCAGACCATTTACCGCATCGGGCAGACCTATGGAGTGGATGCCGATGACGTGGCACGTTTGAACGGCATCGCGGATCCCACTCAGCTCAAGGTTGGACAGCGGCTTTTCATACCCGGCGCGCGTAGCCGAAGATTTGTACCGGCCACCGTGGCTGCCGGGGGCCATCGGCAGCGGGTGACCACCGTCAGGAAGCGTCAGCCATCCAGCGCTGCCTCATCGACTCCGTCCAGCTCCTCCCGCAGAACCCCCGCCGCGCCGTCAGCCAGCAATAAGACCTCTGTCAGGAAAAACGAGGGAACAAAAATTCCCAAAGGCAGGTTTATCTGGCCGGTTCGTGGTAAACTGGTGAAGCCCTTTGGACAACAGGGGTATGGCGGCCGTAAGGGAATCGAAATCGAAGTCAGGCACGGGCAGACGGTGGTCGCTGCCGCGGCAGGGCATGTCACCTACAGTGGGGACGGCATCAAGGGCTACGGTAACCTGATCATACTCAAGCATGCCGACGACTACTTCACGGTTTACGGGTTCAACCAGGCCAATCTGGTGCGGGCCGGAAGCTATGTCGGCAAGGGTGACCACATAGCTGTTTCCGGGTCGCCGCCGGGATACCGCGGCTCCCGTCTGCATTTTGAGATCCGGCACGGCAAGGAAGCACTGAACCCGGTTTCTTTTTTACCCTGATCATGGCATCATGACCTTCGCCTGGCGGTTGCTGCGGAGCGGCATGCGCTGCTGATGACAGGGCTGCGCTGGAGCATGACGCAATCCAGAACCGTCCCGGCGTCGGAGACGGATCTGCAAATCTGGCTTGCTGCAGGATAATCAGGCATGGAACAAGGAGGTCTGAGATCATATGGGCAAAACGCGTAAACGCTACCCGTCGGATGTTCAGGACGTTGTCGTGGAGGAGGAAGTCGAAGCCGTGGAAGAGAAGGGAGCAGGTTTTGATGCCATGCAGGTCCTTGACGAAATGGAAGAGGCAGACGAAGAGGAGTGCGATGATAACGACGATTCCGATGAAGAGGAATCCGGGGAAGACAAAAAGGACGATGGTCCCTCGGATGATGCCATCAAGCTTTACCTGAGGGAAATCCAGAAGACAAAACTGCTGACGGCCGAGGATGAGCGCATGCTTGCCCGCCGTATTTCGCAGGGAGACGCGGCTGCCCGGGATCGCATGATCGAGTCGAATCTGCGGCTGGTGGTCAAGATAGCCAAGCGCTATATGAACCGGGGTCTGCCTTTCCTCGATCTTATCGAGGAGGGCAACATGGGGCTCATCAAGGCTGTGGAGCGATTCAAGCTGAGCAAGGAGTGCCGTTTTTCCACCTATGCCACCTGGTGGATCCGGCAATCCATCGAACGTGCCCTGGTGAACCAGAGCCGCACGATCCGGCTGCCGGTGCATGTCTCCGATGACATCAACAAGTTCATCAAGATCAGTCGGGAATTGGTTCACCAGTACAACCGCGAGCCCAAGGTCGAGGAGATCGCCGAATACATGGGAGTGGACCCTGCCTATATCCGCAGGCTCATGGTGCTGGTAAAAAAGACCTATTCCATCGAGCACCCCATGGGTGAAAACCGCGACTATAGTCTCATCGATACGATCGAGGATGCCAACGCCGACAACCCCAGCGTGTTTGTCGACGACATAGACAAATATGCCCATGTCTGCAAGTGGTTTCAGACCCTGAGTGAAAATGAACAGGAGATCCTGATACTGCGCTTTGGTCTCAATGACCAGGAACCGCAGACTCTGGACACCATCGGGCGGCGGTTTGGCGTAACCCGGGAGCGGATTCGCCAGATCGAGGCCAAGAGCTTGCAGAAATTACGCGGTATCATGGAAGAACAGGAAACCGCCAGCCTGGCTTTTATGGAAAGCGAGATGGCAAAGCGTTCCTGAACACCTTAACTCTCAATGTACGCGGAAGATGTTTTATGACTGAAAGGAACCTGGACGTGGAGGACCTGCGCAATGCCATTCGGGATATCCCCGATTTCCCCAAAAAGGGGATTGTTTATAAGGATATTACCACTTTGTTGTCCGATGCGAAAAGTTATCATCGCATGGTGGATCTCATAGCGCATCGTTATATCGGGCAAAAAATCGACCAGATCGTCGGTATCGAAGCCCGCGGCTTCATTCTCGGTGCAGCCCTGGCCTATAAACTCGGTACCGGCATTACCCTGGTGCGCAAGCCAGGCAAACTGCCTTACAAAACGATACAGAAAACCTATCAGCTTGAATATGGCACCGACAGTCTTGAAATCCACTCCGATGCGTTCAAGGTCGGTGATCGTGTCATTGTCGCGGATGACCTCCTGGCTACCGGCGGCACCGTGGCGGCGGTTATCGAAATGGTCGAAGACTGCGGCGCACAGATTGTTGAATGCGCTTTCCTGGCGGAACTGGAATTTTTGAAAGGCCGGGAAAAACTTCAATCGCACAAGGTTTTCAGTCTGCTCAAATTCTGATGGCAAGGCGAGGAAAGAAAAAACTTGCCAGAAAAATCAAACCTGTAGTATAAATCTAGCCCCTTGCTGGCCCCGTAGCTCAGCTGGATAGAGCAATCGCCTCCTAAGCGATAGGCCGTGCGTTCGAATCGCGCCGGGGCCGCCAAATCTCGACGCCCCTCTTCGTACATACGAAGAGGGGCGTATCCATTTATCGATTCGCAAAGCCCGCCCCGCATCGGATGCCGCGCCAGCCTCGCCAAGGTTTGCACGGCTTTTGAAATGCCGGTTTTTCAGTCCCGGCGGCCTCTGTATCACCAATGGTTTAGCAGTTTCCAAGAAAATATGGCAGGGCAGGGAATCAGGGTTGGTCGCTCTTTCCGCAGTGTCGTTGTATATGGGTGTAATAATGTAAACTATTGATTTGATTGCCATATGTATCTGTGGTTATAAAATAGGCAGATTGTTGGAGGCCCAGAGGGATAGGGCCCGGCAAGCCGTTTCCACAGGGTTGTCCACTGCCTGTCAACATAATTTGTGGAAAAGGTGGCAAGGGGCTTGAAGATGCGGGATTTTTAGGATCGCGGCGCGATTCTGGCATCGTCTGAAGATTGTGCTATGTTTCAGAAATGCCGCGTTCCCGTTGCTTGGCGTCTTCCCACAAGCTCTGCAGTTCCTTCAATGAAGCGCTTGTCAGGGGGCGCCGGTTTTTTCTCAGGCAATGTTCGACGTGATGAAACCTTCGGGTGAAGCGTTTGATGGTATTTCCCAGGGCGTTTTCGGCGTCGATGTCCAGAAACCGGCCAAGGTTTGCCGCGGCAAACAACAGATCACCCAGTTCCTCTTCCATTTTTTGCCCATCGCCGCCTCGAAAGGCTTCCTCGCATTCGGCCAGCTCCTCGTGGACCTTGGCCATGACGCCCTCCATATCCGGCCAGTCGAAGCCGGCACGACTGGCTCTTTCCGTAAGTTTCCTGGCTTTCATCAGGGCGGGAAGATGTGGCGGAAATGTGCCCAGGGCCGATGCTGGTTCTCCCCGGTCCCTTTTTTCCAGGCGCTTGATTTCGTCCCATTGGCGCTGAGTGGAAGCGATATCGTGGGCCTGGCAGTCGCCGAAGACGTGCGGATGTCGTCTTTCCAGTTTGTCCGTGATGCCACGGGCCACGTCTTCAAGGCTGAAAAGGTGTCTTTCTTCAAAAATGCGCGCCAACAGTACCACCTGCAACAGCAGGTCGCCCAGTTCCTCGCAAATCGCAAGATGATCGCCTTGATCGATGGCCTCTATGAGTTCGTATGCCTCCTCGATGATACAGGGACGCAGGCTTTCCGGGGTCTGTGCCGCGTCCCAGGGGCAGCCCTGTGGAGCCCGCAATTGTGCGACAATATGCGCCAGGCGGCCCAGCGATGGCGTATTTTTGGTCTGATCCATGTGGCAAATCCTTTCGGCTTGCAAGGGGGACTGTTTCTGGCGGCGCTGGATTTCTTTGCGGGTCGGTCACGATCCGGTGGCAAATTCGTGCCGGAAACCCGCATCGACAGTAACCCAATGACCGGATTCGTGCAATGGCGCAGCGGCAGCAGGACCCGCAAGGCTGGCCGTTCAACCCGGGAACAGACGGGCGAATGCTACCGCAGGGCTTCGCTCCGGTCCTGCCGGGGTAAATAATTGCTTGCATTGAATGCGTGAATAGGCTAGTAAATGGCTGGCCACGGCCGGGTTGGCGCCGGTGGAGACCTTTTCCCTTGACAAACCTTGGCCAGACCTTATACTACCCGCTTACCTGCGGGCTTTCAATTTATCCGGAGATCCTGCATTGATCATTGCTTTGGATGAAATCAGGGATCGGACCCTGGCATTACACAGGTCCGAACCGTTCGAGCACTTTCCCGTGCTTGCCGAGCTTCACGAAAATGGTGAGGCTGTTTTTGTCCGACCTCTCGACATCGAGGCAACGGTCCGCCGTCTGGATGAGATGGTCATGGTGGAAGGCAGTGTGAATACGGTTGTGCGGCTGCAGTGCTGCCGATGTCTGCAGGATTTCGAATGCCCGCTGTCGGTTGACTTTGCCTTGACTTACGCTCGTCAGATGCCGGTGGTGGAAGATCCGGATGCAGAGGAAATCGAGTTGACGGCCGATGATCTTGGCCTGATTTCCTTTGAGGGGGATGAAATCGACCTTGTCGACGGGATCCAGGAACAGGTGATCATGGCGCTACCCTTCAAGCCGCTCTGCAGGGAAGGTTGCCGGGGGCTGTGTCCCCAGTGCGGCGCGGATCTGAATCTCGGGGACTGCGCATGCAGCGCGCCGGTCCTTGAGGGGAAATTTTCGATGCTGAAAAACTTCAAGGTGGAAAAAAAGAAATAAATAGGCAATGGGCCGCCGCAGAGGCGGCGGTTCTGGCAAGACAAAATGACCCGGTCTTCAAGACCGCTTGGAAGGAGTTTTAAAAGATGGCTGTACCCAAGAAGAAAACCTCCAAATCGAAACGCGATATGCGCCGGGCCCATGATTTTCTGACCGCTCCGGGAATTTCCATCTGCCCGCAGTGCAAGGAACTGAAGCAGCCCCATCGTGTCTGTGAAAGCTGCGGAAGCTACAAGGGCAAAGACGTCGTTGAAACCGAATAAACCTGAATCGCGAAGGACGTCTGCTTGAACGAAAAAATCGTAGTTGCCGTCGACGCCATGGGGGGCGACAATGCCCCCGAGGTCGAGGTGGAAGGAGCGGTTGCCGCGGCGCGGCGTTGGGATGTCCCTATTGTTCTGGTCGGTGACCAGGGCCGTCTCGAGGCGATCCTCGCTCGATACGACACGGCGGGTCTCGATGTGACTGTCCGGCATGCCAGCGAAGTGGTGGGGATGCATGATTCCCCTTCCGACGCGGTACGCAAAAAGAAGGGCTCGTCGATTCGGGTGGCCTTCGAAATGCTGCAGCGCGGCGAGGTTCAGGCGGTTGTCAGCGCGGGGAATTCAGGGGCGACCATGGCGGTCGGCATGTTTGTTCTGAAACGGATTCCCGGTATCGATCGTCCGGCGATCGCAACGATCCTGCCCAACAAAAAGAGCCAGACGGTGGTTCTTGATAGTGGCGCCAATGTCGATTGCAAGCCCTTTCATCTGGCGCAGTTCGCCACCATGGGGGCTGTGTATGCCAAATTCATGTTCGGCAAGGAACGGCCCCGGGTAGGGGTGTTGTCCAACGGCGAGGAAGAGTGCAAGGGCAATGAGTTGTCGCGCGGTGCGCACGGTTTGCTGAAGCAGTCGCGGCTCAATTATATCGGGTTCGTCGAAGGACGCGATATTTACAGCGGCGACGTTGACGTCGTGGTGTGCGACGGATTTGTCGGCAACGTGGTGCTCAAGGTTTCCGAAGGCCTGTCCGAGGCTGTCAGCGACATGCTCCGCCAGGAGATCGGGCGGCGGTTTTTCGCCAAACTCGGCTACCTTCTTGCGCGCCCTGCTTTTCGGGCTTTCCGGAAGAAAGTCGATTACGCAGAGTATGGCGGAGCTCCGCTGCTGGGGATTCAGGGCACCGGGATGATCTGCCATGGTGGCTCCAACGCGCGCGCCATAATGAATGCCATTCATATGGCCAGGGAGTCGGTTTCGCAGCGCATCAATGAGCGTCTTGTGGCTCAGTTGGGGACCGAAGTATGCGACGGAGACGCGGGGGCTGCCGGAAAGGGCTCCTGCTAGACGTATTTTCCGTCCTTGAAGGATTGCGCCTGGAGTTGTACGGAATGATCAGAAGGACACGCATTGCCGGCACCGGATCGTATCTGCCGGAAAAAATCCTGACCAACGCCGATCTGGAGCGGATGGTTGAAACTTCTGACGAGTGGATTACCGCGCGGACCGGGATCCGTGAGCGTCATATTGCCGCTCCCGGTGAATTTACTTCGGACCTGGCTACCGAGGCGGGCAGGCGGGCCCTGGCCATGGCCGGCGTGGCCGCCGACGAGATCGATCTGATCATCGTTGCCACCGTAACCGGAGATTTCAGCTGGCCGGCCACCGCTTGCGTCGTTCAGCACAATCTGCAGGCCGGTCGCGCGTTCGCCTTCGATATTTCGGCAGCCTGCAGCGGATTTCTGTATGGCATGTCCATCGCCGACAGTTATATCAAGGCCGGAAGCGCCAAAAAGGTTTTGCTGATCGGCGCTGAAGTGTTCAGCCGCATTGTCGACTGGCAGGATCGCGGTACCTGCATCCTGTTTGGAGACGGCGCAGGGGCCGCGGTGCTTGTGGCGGGAGAGGGCGATCACGGGTTGCTGAGCTGTCATCTGCATGCCGACGGCAGCTTCTGGCCTTTACTGTATCAGATGGGGCAGGGCTCTCGCAATCCGGCGGCACCGGCCTCGGCGGAACAGGGCAATCCCTTTGTGCAGATGCAGGGCAACGAGGTGTTCAAGGTGGCCGTGCGATCCCTCTGCGAAGCTGGCGAGGAGGCACTGGATGCCAATGGGCTGCATGCGGACGACGTGGATATGCTTATTCCTCATCAGGCCAATCGGCGCATCCTCGAAGCCACGGCCAAGCGTCTCGGCATTCCCCTCGAGCGGGTGATGGTCAATGTGGACAGGGTGGGAAACACCTCGGCGGCATCCATCCCCATCGCACTGGACGAAGCGCATCGGAGCGGTCGGATTAAGCAGGGCGACACCTTGTTGCTCAATGCCTTCGGTGGCGGTTTCACCTGGGGTGCAGCTTTGATCCGCTGGTGACTACCGGCGCAAAGGAGATCGAACGAGCATGAAAGCTTTTGTGTTTCCCGGGCAGGGATCGCAGTTTGCCGGTATGGGCAAGGACCTGGCAGAGACTTTCTCCCAGGCCCGTCTGACCTTCGAAGAGGCCAATGAAGCTCTGGGCATGAATCTTGCCAAGTTATGTTTCGAAGGACCGGAAGCGGATCTGAAACTGACTGCCAATACCCAGCCTGCCATTGTAACCACCAGCATTGCCGCACTGCGCGTATTGCGCGAAGAAACGGGGCTCTCTCCTGACTACGTGGCCGGGCATTCCCTTGGCGAGTACGCCGCGCTGGTCTGTGCCGGAGCTTTGAGCTTCGCCGATGCCGTGCGCACGGTACGGCTGCGGGGTGCCTTCATGCAGGATGCGGTGCCGGTCGGAGTCGGTGCCATGGCGGCCATTATCGGTCTGGATGCCGCGGATGTCGACGGGATCTGTCGTGAGGTGGCTGGCCAGGAGGTTGTGGCTCCGGCCAACTACAATAGCCCCGGGCAGATTGTTATCGCCGGTCATGTTGCTGCCGTGGAACGTGCCATGGCTCACGCCAAGGAGCGTGGCGCCAAGCGCGCCCTGCCGTTGCCGGTCAGCGCACCGTTCCATTGCATGCTTATGGAGCCGGCCTCGCGAAAGCTCGCCGAGGTGCTGGCCGACGTGCCGGTCTCATCTCTTTGCTGCCCGCTTGTCAGCAATGTCGAGGCTGTCCCCAGCACCGATGCCGGCGCGGTTCGCGATCTGCTTGTAAGACAGGTCTACAGCCCCGTGCGCTGGGAAGAATCCGTCTTGAATCTGGTTGCCTCCGGCGTGGAGCAATTCGTGGAAATCGGCCCGGGCAAGGTTCTTGCGGGCCTTATCAAACGCATAGCCAAGGGGGCCGACATTCAGAATCTCGGTTCCGTCGATGATCTGAAAACCTTCTGATTCGGGTCGTGCCGACCGGAAATGGGGAGTGCTGTCATGTCCAAGGATAAAGTCGCCATCGTTACCGGGGCATCGCGAGGTATCGGGCGTGCCATTGCCGTGGCAATGGCCGCCAGCGGGGTCAAGGTGGTCGTCACCGCGCGCAGTGCCGATGCCCTGCAGAGCCTTGTGCTGGAAATTCAGGCCGCGGGGGGGCAGGCGCTCAGTGTTCCCTCCGACATCGCCAGCTCAGCCGATGTGGAGCGCTTGTTCGAAACCGCACTGGAGAATTTCGGCCGGGTGGATATCCTGGTCAACAACGCCGGGATCACCCGCGACACGCTGCTGGTGCGCATGAAGGATGAGGACTGGGATGCGGTGCTCGATACCAATCTCAAAGGCCCATTCCTGTGTACCCGCGCCGCTGCCAGAATCATGGGCAAGCAGCGCTCCGGTCGCATCGTCAACATCTCGTCGGTTGTTGGCGAGATGGGGAACGCCGGACAGGCCAACTATTGTGCCAGCAAGGCCGGACTCATCGGGCTGACCAAATCCGTCGCCCGTGAACTGGCCAAACGCAATGTCACGGTGAATGCCGTGACACCCGGCTTCATCGTCACCGACATGACCGAGGTGCTGTCCGATAAAATCAAGGAAAATCTGCTTGGCCAGATTCCCGTGGGGCGCTTCGGGGAAGCCGAGGATATCGTGGCTGCCGTTATGTTCCTGGCATCGGACCAGGCCGGTTATATTACCGGTCAGGTTCTCGGGGTCAACGGTGGCATGTACATGTAAGCGTATCAACTATTGTTCCCGCATAGTCTTCAGTCCGATCAACAATCGGTCCGAACAACAACAAGGAGGTGAAGCAGATGGCTTCTATCGAGGAGAAAGTACAACAGATTATTGCCGAGCAGTTGGGTGTTGACGAAGCGCAGGTGACCAGCGACGCTTCTTTCATGGACGATCTTGGCGCCGATTCCCTTGACACCGTTGAATTGGTTATGGCGCTCGAAGAGGAATTCGATATCGAAATTTCCGACGAAGATGCTGAAAAAATTCAGACCGTTCAGGACGCCGTCGATTATATCGTAGCCAATTCCTGATTCAAGTTCTGGTATCGAGGGGAGGAGGCGGCAAGCGCGGCGCTTCCTCCCCCATTTTGGTTGAACGAAAGTGATCGGCTGTTGGCAGGGTTATCCGCAGGCGGCACAGACAAGCCCAATACGGAGGCATAGTTCATCATGCGAAGAGTTGTGGTAACCGGTATCGGTACTGTATCGGCGCTCGGGATCGGCGCGGAAAAAAACTGGCAGAGCCTGCTGGCCGGCAAATCGGGTATTGATCGGATTACGCGATTCGACTGCTCAGGCCTTCCCAGCCAGATCGCCGGCGAGGTCAAGGATTTCGATGCCGAGGCCTTCATAGAAAAGAAAGAGATTCGCAAAATGGATCTCTTCATTCAGTATGCCCTGGCCGCTGCCGAGGAAGCTGTCAAAGACTCCCGGCTTGTCATCGACGACCAGAACGCGGAACGTGTCGGGGTACTGGTCGGAGCCGGTCTCGGCGGGCTGCCGACCATCGAGAAATACCACTCCGCGTATCTTGAGGGTGGTTACAAGAAAATTTCACCCTTCTTCATTCCGATGTTGATCACCAATCTGGCTCCCGGTCAGATTTCCATGCGGTTTGGAGCCAAGGGTCCCAATGTTTCATCGGTTTCCGCTTGTGCAACCGGAACCCATTCCATCGGCGACGCCTATCATATCGTGCGACGCGGTGATGCCGATGTCATGATCGCCGGCGGGGCGGAATCGACCATCACGCCCCTTGCGGTCGGAGGGTTTTGTGTGATGCGTGCTCTTTCGACCCGCAACGACGACCCCCAGGCCGCCAGTCGTCCTTTCGAAAAAGGGCGTGACGGCTTTATCATGGCTGAAGGTGCCGGCATTGTGATCCTTGAGGAATACGAATCCGCCCGCGCCCGCGGTGCTCGCATCTATGCCGAGCTGGTCGGTTACGGTCTGACGGCCGATGCCCATCACCTGACCGCGCCGGCCCCGGGTGGCGAAGGCGCCGCGCGCTGCATGGCCATGGCGCTGAAAAATGCCGGCATGCAACCGGAAGAAGTTACCTATATCAATGCGCACGGTACCTCGACCCCCTTCAACGACTTGTATGAAACCATGGCCATCAAGACCGTGTTCAAGGAACACGCGAAGAAGCTGATGGTCAGTTCCACCAAGAGCATGACCGGTCACGCACTTGGCGCGGCAGGCGGCCTGGAAGCGGTTTACTCGGTTCTGGCCATTGATCGCGGGGAGATTCCCCCCACCATCAACTACCATGAGCCGGATCCTGAATGTGAGCTCGACTATGTGCCCAACGAGGCCCGGCAGGCCAGGGTAAACAGTGTGCTGTCCAATTCCTTCGGGTTCGGCGGCACCAATGCCAGCCTGCTGTTCAGAAAGATTTGAGGTAGGCAGATGTTTCTTATCGCCAGCGATCATGGCGGTCTTGAACTCAAGGAGTGCATCAAGACCTATCTTAAAGAGCGCGGCATCGACGTAAGGGATCTCGGTACCGATAATGGCGATTCCGTGGACTACCCCGATTTCGGCGAGCGCGTCGGCAGGGCGGTCTCCGCCGGCGAAGCCGAGAAGGGCATTCTGATCTGCGGAACCGGCATCGGCATGTCCATGGTGGCCAACAAGTTCCCTGGCGTCCGCGCTGCCCTGATCTGGGACGAGTTTACCGCGCGCATGTCCAAGGAACACAACAACGCCAATATCCTGGTGCTGGGAGGACGCATGCTGTCCGGCGACAAAGCCCGAACCATGGTCGGGATCTGGCTGGACGCGGTGTTCGAAGGCGGACGTCATCAGAAACGGCTCGACAAGATCGCACAAATAGAGGATGATATCAGGGCCGGCCGGCTGTGAGCGGTCCCGATACCGATGGGCAAGCCGGCGGCTTGCCCATTGTCATTTCACCTTCACCTTATTCAACGCTTACAGAGCAGAAGAATGCATTGCAGGAGGCTCGCTAAAATGTCTCATTCCCTCGCCCAGCACGATCCCCAAATCGCCGAGGCCATTCGGCTTGAAACCGAGCGACAGGAATACAATCTTGAATTCATCGCCTCGGAAAACTTTGTATCCGAACAGGTCATGCAGGCCCAGGGGTCGGTAATGACCAACAAATACGCCGAAGGCTATCCCGCCAAACGTTACTACGGCGGTTGCGAGATGGTCGATATCGCTGAAAGGCTTGCCATCGAGCGCGCCAAGGAACTTTTTGGCGCCGAGCATGCGAATGTGCAGCCTCATAGCGGTTCCCAGGCCAACATGGCGGTCTACTTCGCGGCCTGCAAGCCCGGTGATACGGTGCTTGGCATGAATCTGGCGCATGGCGGCCATCTTACGCACGGATCGCCGGTCAATTTTTCCGGCAAGCTGTTCAATATCGTTTCCTACGGCGTGCGCAGGGACACCGGACACATCGATTATGAAGAAGTGGAACGTTTGGCCCTGGAACACCGGCCGACGCTGCTGGTGGTTGGCGCGAGTGCTTATCCCCGCACCATCGATTTTCCCGCCTTCCGCAAAATTGCGGACAAGGTTGGCGCCAAAATCATGGTCGACATGGCCCATATCGCCGGACTGGTAGCTACCGGCGAGCACCCCAGCCCGGTGCCCCATGCCGAATTCGTCACCACCACCACCCATAAAACCCTGCGGGGTCCCCGGGGTGGCATGATTCTGTGCCGCGAGGAATATGCCAAGGTCATTGACAGCAATATCTTCCCCGGCATTCAGGGCGGGCCGCTGATGCATGTCATTGCCGCCAAGGCTGTAGCCTTCAAGGAAGCCCTTGCGCCCGAATTCAAGGTCTACTCCCAACAGGTGGTGCGCAACGCCAGGGTGCTGGCCGAGGCTCTGGTCAAGCGGGGGTTGAACCTGGTGTCCGGCGGCACGGACAATCATCTGATTCTGGTCGATTTCACCGGTACCGAAACCACCGGTAAAATGGCGGAAAAAGCTCTGGAAAAAGCTGGAATCACCGTCAACAAGAATTCCGTGCCCTTTGAAACCCGTTCGCCCTTCGTTACCAGCGGTATTCGGCTGGGTACGCCCGCCACTACCACCCGCGGACTCAAAGAGGCGCAAATGGAACAGGTTGCCGATTGGGTAGTCCGTGCCCTGGCCAATATGGAAAACGAGGCTGAACTGGCTGTCATAAAAGGTGAAGTGCGCGAAATGTGCAAGCAATTCCCGCTGTACGCGCATCTGCTGAAATAATGCAACGACCCTCCTGGGAAGAATATTTCATGGAAATCGCCCGCCTGGTGGCGCGACGCTCGACGTGTCTGCGCCGCCAGGTCGGGGCGGTTCTGGTCAAGGACAAGAACATCCTTGCCACCGGTTACAATGGCACGCCTTCCGGGTTGCGACATTGCAGCGAGGTGGGGTGCCTGCGCCAGTTGCACAATGTCCCCTCGGGGCAGCGCCATGAACTGTGCCGGGGACTGCATGCCGAGCAGAACGCCATCATTCAGGCAGCCAAGCATGGCACCAACATCAGCGGATCCATGCTGTTCTGTACCAATACGCCCTGCGTTATCTGTTCGAAAATGATAATCAATGCCGGCATTCTGCAGGTGGTGTTTCTGGAAGGCTATCCGGATCGCCTGTCCCTCGAAATGCTTGCCGAGGCCGGTATCCGTGCGTGCAGTCTGGCGAAGCTGATCGAAGACAGGGAGATTGCGTCGCCATGAAGTGCCCTTTTTGCGGTTATGCCGATACGCGGGTCATCGATTCCCGCCTGGGCAAGGAAGGCAACAGCATCCGGCGGCGCCGCGAATGTACCCAGTGTGAAAGACGTTTTACGACGTTTGAACGGGTCGAGGATATGCTCCCGCTGATTGTGAAGAAGGACGGCCGGCGCCAGCCCTTCGACCGGAAGAAGATTATCGCCGGCATTCAGCGGGCCTGCGAAAAACGGCCGGTTTCCATCGCCACCATTGAAAAAATCGTCGATAATCTCGAGCGCCAGCTGCAGGAAACCGGCGACCGGGAAATCGAATCCAGCGTTATTGGCCAGGCCGTCATGGATGCATTGCATGACCTCGATCAGGTGGCCTATGTGCGGTTCGCTTCGGTGTACCGTCAGTTCAAGGATATCAACGAGTTCATGGCCGAGCTGAAGGATATTCTGGCCGAGGGCGGCAATTCCAGAGAGCCGTGAAAATGTTTTTGCAGCCCCTTGCCGGGAAGCGGATCTGAAACGTGCAAGACGTGTCGGAAAAATTTATGGGCCAGGCCCTGGACCTGGCCAGGCAGGGGGAAGGGCGCACCCGCCCCAATCCGGCGGTCGGCGCCGTCATTGTCCGGGAAGGTGTGGTGGTCGGCCGCGGCTTTCATCCCCGTGCCGGGGAGCCGCACGCCGAAATTTTCGCCCTGCGGCAGGCCGGTCCCCTGGCCCGCGGCTCCGACCTCTATGTGACTCTCGAACCCTGCAGCCACTACGGCCGCACCGGACCCTGTGCCGATGCCATCATCGAGGCCGGCGTGGCGCGCGTGTTCATTGGCACCCAGGACCCCAATCCCCGGGTGGCCGGGAATGGCATCCGCAAGCTGCAGGCCGCCGGCGTTACGGTGCAGGTCGGGGTTCTCGAAAAAACGTGCCGCCGGATCATCGCTCCCTTCGCTAAACACGTTGTGACCGGATTGCCCTTTGTTATCCTTAAAAGCGCCATGACCCTCGACGGCAAAACCGCTACCTGCACCGGGCATTCCCGGTGGGTCAGCAATGCCGCCAGCCGGCAGGAGGTACATCGTCTGCGTGACCGCATTGACGGCATCATGGTCGGTATCGGCACGGTGCACAAGGACGATCCCCGTCTCACCACAAGGCTTTCCGATGGCGGCCGGGACCCGGACCGCATCGTGGTCGACTCCCGCCTGCGCATTGCCGAAGATGCCGCCATCCTGCACCTCGCCTCGCCGGCCCGAACCCTGATCGCTACCACCGTTCATGCTGCCGCTGGCAAGGCGTCCCGTTTGCGTGCCCTGGACGCCGAGGTTCTGATTCTGCCGTCCATCGATGGGCGTGTCGATCTTCGTGCTCTGCTGAAGATGCTTGGCGAACAGGGGATGCAAAGTATCCTGCTGGAGGGAGGTGCGGAACTTAATGGCGCTTTCTGGCGTGCCGGGCTGGTGGACAGGGTCATGATGTTTATTGCTCCCAGGATTGTCGGAGGCGATGATGGCAAAAGCGTTTTCGGCGGCCCTGGCGTCGAGTTGATGAGCGATGCCCCGGTGCTGGAGGATGTCAGGATCAGCCGCTTCGGGGATGATGTTCTGATTGAGGGAGAGGTGAAAAGCTCATGTTCACCGGTTTGATCGAAGATCTCGGAACCTTGCGACGTTTTGCCCGGAGCGGCGACAGCGGTCGCATCACGGTAGCCACCGCCATCCCCATGGAACAGATCGTCATGGGTGAGAGTATCGCCGTCAACGGCGTTTGCCTGACGGTGGTCGCGTTTGGCGCCGGGTCTTTTACCGCCGATGTTTCCCCTGAAAGCCTGGGGCGCACCAATCTCGGACAATTGAACACCGGCGCCCGCGTCAATCTCGAACGCGCCCTGCGTCTTTCAGACCGGCTTGGCGGTCACCTTGTCAGCGGCCATGTCGATGCCCTCGGTGTCATTGCCGAGCGCCGTCAGGACCAGAACGCGGTACGCTTCACCATCGAAATGCCCCCATCTCAAATGCGATACCTGGTCGAAAAGGGGTCGGTTGCCGTGGACGGCATCAGTCTTACCGTCAACGCGGTAACGGACAGCAGTTTCGCCGTTGCCGTCATCCCCCATTCGCTGGCCCGCACCACTCTGCAATGGTGCGAAGCGGGCAGTCGCGTGAACATCGAAACCGATATTCTGGGAAAGTATGTCGAGCGGTTGCTGCGTCCTGCCGGCGCGCTGCCGGGCAAGCCGGACCTGACCCTCGACTTTCTTGCGAAAAACGGGTTTTTATAGTTCGTGTCCAGCACCGCCTGGGGCTGATGCGCCGCGGGAGTCCCTTGCGCTGTCGGCCCCCTGCAAATGCCCGCAAACCATAGGTAAATTCTTTCTTTTCTTGCGAAAAGACCTGCATTGGTGTTATTGTCCGCGATTATCGGAAGCAGAGGGTTCGCAAGAGGCGTCGGGGACGGCTGGGCCACGGGGTACAGAAATCGCGGGACGCTGCCGGTTTTTCGTCGGATCGCGCTGATATTTCGCGCCACGCAGCCCCCGCCTTTTACGCCGTACCGGACCAAAAAGGAGATGCACAATGAGCATGGCCAATATCGAAGCCGCTTTGGAGGATATGCGCCAGGGTCGCATGGTGGTTCTTGTCGACGACGAGGATCGGGAAAACGAAGGCGATCTGACCATGGCCGCCGAGATGGTCACTCCGGAAGCCATCAATTTCATGGCCCGGGAAGGGCGCGGCCTGATCTGCCTTTCCCTGACCGAGGAACGCGCCGATTATCTGCAGCTGCCCCTCATGGTCAGCCAGAATACTTCCTCTTTCGGAACCGCATTCACCGTTTCCATCGAGGCTCGCAAAGGCGTAACCACCGGGATTTCCGCCAAGGATCGGGCAACCACCATCCAGGTGGCCATTGCCGACGAGAGCAAGGCGCAGGACCTGGCGCGTCCCGGACATGTGTTTCCGCTTCGCGCCAAAAAGGGCGGGGTCATGGTGCGCGCCGGCCAGACCGAAGGGTCGGTGGATCTGGCCCGTCTCGCCGGACTCAAACCGGCCGGTGTCATCTGCGAGATCATGAACGACGATGGTACCATGGCGCGCATGCCGCAACTGGAAGAATTCGCCAAGCGGCACGGGTTGCGCATTGTCACCGTGGCGGATCTGGTGCGCTACCGCATGAACAAGGAAATGCTGGTGCGGCGGGAGGCCGAAACGGTGATTCCCACGCCTTACGGTGGCGATTTTACCGCCATCGGTTACGAAAACGATGTCGACAAGGCGCAGCATCTGGCGCTTGTGAAGGGGACCATCGACCCCGAGAAACCGGTATTGGTGCGGGTTCACTCCGAATGCCTTACCGGGGACGTGTTTGGTTCCCTGCGATGCGACTGCGGCGATCAGCTGCACGCCGCCATGTGCCAGATCGCCAAGGAAGGGGTCGGCGTTATTGTCTATATGCGCCAGGAAGGCCGGGGTATCGGCCTCAATAATAAATTGAAGGCCTATGCCCTGCAGGATCAGGGGCATGACACGGTGGAGGCCAATGAAGCTCTGGGATTCCAGGCCGACCTGCGGGATTACGGCATCGGAGCCCAGATTCTGCATGACCTGGGCGTCCGCAAAATCCGCCTGATGACCAACAACCCCAAGAAAATCGTGGGCCTGGAAGGCTACGGGCTGGAAGTTGTGGAGCGGGTAAGCATTGAAATGCCGGCAACCTGCACCAATCTGCGCTATCTCACTACCAAACGTGAGAAGCTGGGGCACCTGCTGGAAAATCTTTAACCGTACAGTCCGCGCGGAGTGCCTGTGACCCTGGGCGCGGGCATGCACGCATCTCAGGAGATTTTTATGGCCAACATCATCGAGGGAAAACTCAACGCCTCGGGTTTCAAATTCGGCATTGTCGTCAGCCGCTTCAACAGTTTTATCTGCGACCGTCTGGTCGAAGGCGCCCTGGACACCCTGGTGCGCCACGGCGCGAGTGATGACGACATCGATATCGTGCGGGTTCCCGGCGCCTTTGAAATACCGGTGGCCGCCAAAAAAGCCGCAGCCACGGGCCGCTATGATGCGCTGGTCTGTCTGGGTGCCGTGATCCGGGGTTCCACGCCGCATTTCGATTATGTCTGCGCTGAAGTCTCCAAGGGCGTGGCCAGTGTCTCCCTGGAGACCGGCCTGCCTGTCGCCTTCGGAGTCATTACCACCGACAGCATTGAGCAGGCGATCGAACGGGCTGGCAGCAAAGCCGGCAACAAAGGTGGCGATGCCGCAATGACGGCTATCGAAATGGTCAACCTGTTCAGGACGATTTGAGGCGATATGGCAAGCGGCGTGCGTCGTTCGGGGCGCGAACTGGCAATTAAGATGATCTACAGTTTCGAGGGCGTACCCGAGGTTGAAAGGTTGCTGGCCTCGTTCTGGGGACACTTTCGGTTTCGGGATGATGTGCTGGGCGACCCGCTGGAGGATGAGACTTCGGATGTCGCTCCACCAACGCGGGAATTTGCCGAAGAGCTGGTCAGGGGGGTGTGCCGCCATCTGCAAACCATCGACGGGTTGATCGGCGAATATGCCACCAACTGGTCGCTGGACCGCATGGCACGGGTGGATCTCGCCATTTTGCGTATGGCGACCTATGAGCTGCTGCACCATCCGGACGTGCCTGTCAGTGTCGTGATCAACGAAGCGGTGGAAATCGGGAAGCGCTACGGCACCAAGGAAACGCCGGCATTTGTCAACGGCATACTGGATCGGATTTCGCGAAGCTGCAGGGCGCCCGCCGCGACCTGATCCGGTTGCAGGTGCTCGATCGGCCTGTTGATGAGTTTCCGGAGGATGTCGCGGTCTCCATATCTGTTCGCGATGCCGTGCATGCCGTGGGGGACAGGGTTGGGCAAAACCGGTTTTGCGGTGCGCGGATTGTGCTGGCCTGTGACGGAATGGCTGGATATTTTTTCGTTGCAGGATGTTTTATGACGGAAGATTTTATATGGAGAAGCTATGAAAGAATTCAACGTTGGTCTTCTGGGTTTCGGTACCATCGGTGCCGGGGTAATCAGGGTGTTTCAGAACAATGCGGAAGTGATGGAACAGAGGCTTGGCGCGCGCCTGACGCTTAAGCGTATTGCCGACCTCGATATCACCACCGACCGCGGCGTGAAGGTCGATGCCGGCGTTCTCACCACCGATGCCATGCAGGTGCTGACCGATCCTGAAATCGACGTTGTCATCGAGCTTATCGGAGGTTATGAGCCCGCCCGCAGCTTTGTTCTCAAGGCCATCGAACAGGGCAAGCATGTCGTGACCGCGAATAAGGCCCTGCTGGCCAAACACGGCGAAGAGATCCTGTCCGCCGCCGCGGCCAAAGGTGTCGATGTCATGTTTGAGGCCTCCGTGGGTGGCGGCATCCCGGTGCTTTCGGCCATCAAGGAAAATCTCTGCGCCAATAATTTCCGCTGCATCTTCGGCATCCTCAACGGCACCTGCAATTACATCCTGACCCGCATGACCAACGAGGGCGCCGATTTTGCCAGTGTGCTCAAGGATGCCCAGGCCAAGGGCTATGCCGAAGCCGACCCGACCTTTGATGTCGAGGGTGTCGACACCGCGCACAAGCTTGCCATTCTCGTCTCGCTGTGTTTCGGTACCCGCATCGGCCTGGAAAATATATCCATCGAAGGGATCAGTAAAATCACGCCGCTGGATATCCAGTTTTCCAAGGAATTTGGTTATAAAATCAAGCTGCTGGCCATTGGCAAGCGTGAAAACGGCCAGGTCGAGGCCCGTGTTCATCCGACCATGATCCCTGTCAATTATCCCCTCGCCGATGTCGACGGCGTGTTCAATGCCGTGCGCCTGGTCGGGGATTTTGTCGGGCCGGTGATGCTTTACGGGCAGGGTGCCGGTATGGATGCGACGGCCAGTGCGGTCATGGGCGACGTGATGGCCATTTCCCGCAATCAAATTGCCGGCGGCGGGCGCCGCACGCCCGCCATGGGCTATCTGCCGGAGGCTATGGTCAAACTTCCGGTCAAACCCATGCGGGATATCGTCAGCCAGTATTACCTGCGTTTTACCGCCCTCGACAAACCCGGCGTAGTGGCGAAAATTTCCGGGATCCTGGGCCGCTATGGCATCGGCATCGCCTCCATGATTCAGCCCGAGCGCAAGCAACGGGAGGCCGTGCCCATTGTCATCATGACGCACGAGGCGACCGAGGCGGTGATCAACGACGCCCTGGCCGAAATCGATCAGCTCGATGTGGTTCGCGAGCCGAGCCATTTCATTCGTATCGAAAGCGAGATGGAATAGGGGAATCGGGAAATATTCGGTTTCAAGACAAAAAAAGCGCCTGTACAGGCGCTTTTTTTGTCGGTGTTTTTCTTAACCTCGAACTTCAACAGCCCGCCGGCGTCACAAGGCGCAAAAGACGGCAAACCAGGTTTGCCGTCAAACCAACCTAGCAGCGTCGGTTTCTGCAACAGCCCAACTGAAAAACTGGCGATGCGCCAAAGTTACGTAAAAGCCCTACGCAGATGAAACGTTCTGGATTCGCAGCGACAGTGCCATCAGGCAGTTCTCTAAGAGCCAGAGCCTATCATAATGGCGATAGCCGACCCTACGTCCTTTCTTTCCATACTTTCTTTAGACGAGTAAAGAAAGTATGCCGGCTGCCGGCCGGGACCGGCGAAGTTGAAGTAAAAGGTTTTGACCTGAGCTCGCAGCTTACAGCTCGCAGCTTACAGTTCTAAACCTTTAACTTCAATACCGCGGGGTGGCGCCCCCGCCCGGCGCTTTACTCTTTTTGCTTGCCCAAAAAGAGTAAACAGAAAAAGGGCACCCCAGCTCCTGGCCCGCCTGCGGCGGGTTCCCTCCGTGCAGCACCCGCCGGGCGGGCGGAAATGATTCGCTTACGCTCAGATTTCCGCCTGTTTCGCCCGTCGGCCACTGCACTCCGGCGGCGTCACAAGGGGGAATAAAACGGCTGCGCCGTTTTAAATCAATCTCGCAGTGTCTATTTCCCCCGTCTGGCGACTCCGCTCCAGCGGCGTCACAAAGGTGTAACCTGCAAGGTTTTCGCGTCCCGCGTCCCGCGTCCCGCGAACCGTGACCCTCACCCCCTAACCAACCTCCCGGTCTGCCGCAATGCTTCGTACAACACAATGCCGGCGGCGGTGGACAGATTGAGGCTGCGCACCCGGGAGGAGAAGATAGGAATGCGGATGCATCGCTCTGGATTCCGCGCCAGAAGTTCTTCGGGCAAGCCTGCCGTTTCCTTGCCAAAAACGATCAAGTCCCCCGCTTTGAAATCGGCCTCCACATGGCAGCGGCCGGCTTTTTTCGAGGTATACCACCACCGGCCCTCCGGAAAAGCTTCTTCCAGTTCTTCAAGCGTTTCCCAGGTGCGAATGTCGATAACCTCCCAGTAGTCGAGTCCCGCCCGCTTCAGATATCTGTCATCAAGGGAAAATCCGAGTTTTCCCACCAGGTGCAGTACCGTTTCCGTAGCGCCGCACAGACGCGCTATATTGCCCGTATTCGGCGGAATTTCCGGTTCTACAAGAACAATATGAAAAGAAGAATCCGTCATATGCCACGTATCATTTGTCCCAGGATTGTGATTGTTCAGCCTCCAGCCTCCAGCCTCCAGCCTCCAGCCTCCAGCCTCGTGCCTCGTGCCTCGTGCCTCGTGCCTCGTGCCTCGTGCCTCGTGCCTCGGGCCTTTGGCCTTTGGCCTCGAACCTTTGGCCTTGAACCTTTGCCCTCGAACCTCGAACCTCGAACCTCGGGCCTCGGGCCTCGGGCCTCGAACCTTTCCCCTCGAACCTCACCCCGCGACACTGGCTCTGAGCGCCTGATCGAAATCCGCCTTGATGTCCTCAATGTCCTCGATGCCGACCGATACGCGGATGAAATCGGGGCTCACGCCGGAGGCTATCTGGTCTTCCGGTGAGAGTTGCTGATGAGTGGTGCTGGCCGGGTGGATGACCAGGGTTTTGGCGTCGCCGATATTGGCCAGGTGACTGGCCAGTTTGACGCTGTCGATAAACCGGGCGCCGGCTGCGACGCCGCCTTTGATGCCGAAACCGAGGATGGCTCCCTGTCCAGCGGGGAGATAGCGCAACGCCAGAGAATGACTCGGATGGCTTTTGAGGCCCGGGTAGTTGACCCATGCCACCTGCGGGTGTCGTTCCAGATAGCGCGCCAGTTCCAGCGCATTCTGGCAATGGCGGGGCATGCGCACATGCAGCGTTTCCAGGCCCTGCAGAATAAGAAAGCTGTTGAAAGGTGAAATACAGGCGCCCAGGTCACGCAGCAGAGTGACCCGCATTTTATCGATAAAGGCTCGGGCGCCGAGGGCCTGGTGGTAGATCAGGCCGTGGTAGCTGGGGTCCGGCGTGGTGAATTCCGGAAAGCGTCCGTTGCTCCAGTCGAAGCGGCCGCCGTCGACCACCGCGCCGCCGAGACTGGTGCCGTGGCCGCCGATGAATTTGGTCAGGGAATAACAGACGATATCGGCGCCATGTTCCAGCGGGCAAAACAGCATGGGCGTGGCGACGGTGTTGTCGACGATAAAGGGTACCCCCAGGTCATGGGCAGCCCGGGCCAGCGCTTCGAAGTCGTCCACGTTGTTTTTGGGGTTGCCGATGGTCTCCGTGTAGACGGCCCGGGTTCTGTCGTCGATGGCGGCCTTGACCTTGGCGGGGTCGGAGGTGTCGACGAACTTGACGTTGATCCCCATGCGTGGCAGGGTGTGTTTGAAGAGGTTGAAGGTGCCGCCGTAGAGGTAGGTTCCCGAAACGATATTGTCGCCGCACCGGGCCAGGTTGAGAATGGTCATGAAAATGGCCGAAGTTCCGGAAGCCACCACCAGCGCGCCGGAGCCGCCATCCATTTCGGCAAGACGCTTTTCCAGTACGTCGGTGGTCGGATTCATGATCCGTGTATAGATGTTGCCTGGCTCTTCAAGGGCGAACAGGCGTGCTGCGTGCTCCGAAGAATCGAAGGCGTAGGAGGATGTCTGGTAGATGGGAACGGCCCGTGAGCCGGTGGTCGGATCGGGGCTCTGACCCGCGTGCAGCGCCTTGGTTCCGAGACGGTGGCAGGTTTTTTCGGACATGACGGAACTCCTTCGGTAAAGGTCATGGCAAATCGTCGGGCGGCAAGTGGCGATTTCTGGCTGCGGACGGGTCAAAACAGCTACGTGGCAGTTGCCGGACAGCGCTACCAGGCGGTGTCGGCACAGTTTGCGCTGATCACCGGTTGCCAGTCACCAATCACCGGATTTGAGAGATCCCAGCATATCAGAGAGGCAGGATGCCAGCAAGCAAAGGATGCGGTTCCTCAGGCATGGATGTTTTGTTCATCGAGGCGGTTATCGCCGAGATAGCGCCGCTGATTGTCGGAGCGTCGGTCAAAAGGGTTCATCAACCCGATGCCGATACCATCATTCTGCGGCTCTGGAACGGCCGCCGGGAGCTGCGGCTGCGGCTGAGCGTAGCGCCCGGCGCAAGTGGTCTTTATCTGACCGAAAACCCCTGGATCAATCCCCCGGCGCCGTTGCGTTTCTGTCAGTTGCTGCGCTCCCGCCTCAGCACATTGCGCTCCATCCGGCAGGTTCCCGGCGACCGCATCGCGCTGCTGTTCTTTGAAGGGCCGGACGGTTCGCCTCTTCGCCTGGTCGTGGAGCTTTACGGACGCTGCCCGAACATGATCTTGTGCGACGGGCAAGACCGCATCATCGATGTGCTGCACCGCAGGAATGGGGATGAGCAACATACACCGCGGCGCAAGGGCGCCATCTGGACCGCGCCGCCGCCAGGCCCGGGCCGCTATGCGCTTTGGGACGGGGGCGTTATCGATGATGCCGGCGGCTTGCATGAAAATGCGGCAGGCTGGTTGATGCGGCATGTGCATCCCATGCCGGCGCTGCTGGCCATGGAGCTTGCCGGGCGTATGGCCGCCGGCGAGGATCCGACGGAGGCGCTTGAGAAATTCGTCCGCTCCTGGCGGTGCGGGGAGCGGAGTTTCTGGACCGGGGAAGTGGACGGCGTGCCGCGGCTGGGGGCTTTCCGGCCCGTCTGCCTGAAACGGGAGCAGGTTCAGGAGTTTGCCTCCGCCTCGCAGGCTGCGGACAGCTTTTATGCCCGGGATGCCAGCAACCGGTGCAGCGGCACACAGGGACAGTTGCTGCGCATCGTGCGTCGCGCCTTGTCCCGGCTGCAGAGACGGCTGGACAAACTGCACCAGGAACGGGTTGCTACGGCCGACGCCGAAACATGGCAACGGGCCGGCCAGTTGCTGACCGCCAACCTGTTCCGGGTCCGCAAGGGGATGACTGAAATCGATGTGGAAAATTTTTATGACCCGGGGACAACCCTGCGCATCGTCCTTGATCCGGCCCTTGCGCCGGCGGCGAACGCGGAGCGGCTTTTCGCAAAATACAAAAAACTGCGGCGGGGCATCGATCATATCGAACGACGCATCACGGAAACCCTTGCCGAGAAACCATGGCTGGAAGCTCTGGAACTGGCTCTTGAAGAGGTTGGAAGCGGCGAGGAGCTGGCGGTGCTGGAGGAGGAAATGCAACAGGCGCGGCTGCTTCCGCGGCAACCGCAAAAACCGAAGCGCCGCCCGGTTTCGGGCCACCCCGGCCTGCGCCGGGGCCTCTCCCCGGGCGGTCTGGACCTGTACTGGGGGATGAACAGCCGCGCCAACGACTACCTGGTCCGGCATGTGTGCCGTCCGGGCGATCGATGGTTTCATGTCAAGGACCGCCCCGGCTGCCACCTGGTGCTCAAGAACCCGCGCCAGGATCAGCCCGTGCCGGAAGCGGATATTCTGTATGCCGCCAGTCTGGCCGCAGGCTTTTCCCGGGCCTGCGAGGAAGGTGCTGCAGAGGTCATGGTAGCCGAGGGCCGCGCGGTTCACAAGCCCAAAGGGGCGCTGCCCGGACAGGTACACATCACCGGATATCACAGCGTGCGCGTCGCGCCCCGTCGCGAGTCCGGCCTGTGACCGACACTCAGCCCTTGTTGATGCGCTCGCGAAGTTCTTTGCCCACCTTGAAAAACGGCAGCTTTTTGGGCTTGACCTCGATTTCCTCGCCGGTTTTGGGGTTGCGCCCGGTATAGGCCTTGTAATCCTTGACCATCAGGCTGCCGAAGCCGCGAATTTCAATGCGCCCGCCGCTGACAAGGGTATCGGACATGGTGTCCAGGACAATGTTGACGATCTCTTCGGACCGCTTGTAGGTCAGGCCTTTTTTTTCCGCCAGGGCTTCAATCAGTTCCGATTTGTTCATCGCGTATTACCTCCGATGATCGAGGACATAGGATATTTTCCTCAAGCGGACGCGTGCGCCGGTACCGCAGGGGGCATGCCACGTCGTTCTGGCAAACGGTTACTCAAACCTTATCCGGACATCCGCAGGCTGTCAATAACTGCCGGAAATTTTTAGTTATTTTATGGAATTTTATGAGACCTGGCTATTCGTGCAGCCGCGCCTGCAAAAGCTGGCAATGCGAAGGATCATGAGGGCGGCGCGTCGCTCGATGGGTCGAGTGACGATCAGATGGTGGTGAAGGGGGACAGGATCCACATGACATGGGTTTCCCCGTCCGCCAGGTTGACCCAACGGTGGGGGAGGTGGGATTTGAAGGAGAGGCTTTCGCCTTCCCCGAGCTGGAACGTTTCTCCCGCGATGGTCATCTGCAGGCGCCCCTTGAAAATATAGAGCAATTCGTCTCCGGGGTGAAACATGTCGGCGTCGCCGCTGCTGCCCTTGGGTTCGATCACGCAGAGAAAACCGGTGAAGCGGGGGTCTCGCAGCCCAGCGGTGAAGGATTCGGTTTTCAGATTCTGATCGTCGTCGAATACCGTGCAGGATCGCTGCCCGGGTCTGGAATGGACGATTTCGTGAGTGTTCTCCACTTCCTCCACAAAATAGTTGATGCTTTTCTCGAACACCGATCCCAGGCGCAGCAATATTTCCACCGAGGGCGTGGTCAGGCCCCGTTCGATGCGGGAAATCATGTTGGCGGATACCTTTGCCCGTTCCGCAAGGACCTGGATCGTAAGGTTGTTTTTCAGCCGAATGGCTTTAAGCTTTTTCCCGATAAGGTTTTTCAGCTGCACGGCGTGCTCCCTGGAAAGGCTCTGGTTCGGCGTCGGTTCACTGGGAAATATTGGGTGCGGGGGACACGACCCAGAGAACTTCCGTCGGGCCGTTTTCAAGATTGCACCAATGATGCGGCAAGGACGCTTTGAAGGACAGGGAATCGCCGCTTTCAAGGATATAGCGGTCATTCTGGATGGTGAATTCCAGCCGTCCGTCGAGCACCATGACGAATTCCTCGCCGGTATGCACCATGTGGCCGCCACCGCTGTTGCATCCCGCCTCCAGGACATCGTGCAGCACGGTAAAGCTTGGATCGCGCAGCCCCTGTGTCAGGCTGCTGATCTGGTGTTTGTCCTTGTAGAAGAAGATCGGTTCGCCCTGGCCCTTTTTGGTAAAAATCGCGGTGGAGCTTTTTTCGGCTTCCTCGACAAAGTAGCCAATGCTCATGCCAAGGGCCGAGGCGAGTTTCATCAGAATTTTGACGGATGGAACCGTCAGGCCGCGCTCGATGCGTGATATCATGTTGGCGGACACACCGGAAAGATTCGTCAATTCCTGGATGGTGAATCCATTGCCGAGGCGTGTCGCCTTGAGTTTTTTGCCGATAAGCGTTTTGATCACCGGTACCTGCCTTGCCTGGAGAATCATCAAGTTTTAACACCGGGTTATCCCGCCTGTCAATAAAATGCGCCTGAACCGTTTTGCCGGAGACTGCTCCGATTTGTTAACCATGCTTTGGCTCGATGTTGACAATTGGGGTGCCGTTTCCGATAATGCCGGGTTGGAGGCCGAAGGGCTGAGGTGAGAGGTGAGAGGGAGTGTGTTTTATGCCTGAGAATATTGTTGCCATGGTGCGTCGCATTGCGGACGGCGGCCGGTTGACGGCGGAGGAGGGGCGTCGCATCCTGCGTGCGGGCGGTGCCGAGTTGGGATGGATTCTGGCCGGCGCACAGCAGCTGCGGGAAACCTTTTGCGGTGAGGGGGTCGGGTTGTGCATGATCCTCAACGCCAAGTCCGGGCAATGTTCGGAAGATTGCCGATTTTGCGCCCAATCGGCCCATTACCGGACCGATGCTCCCGTGTTTCCCCTGCAAAGCGCTGGGCGGATCGTGGCCGAGGCGCAGCGGGCCGACAGGGAAGGGGCCCGCTGTTTCGGCATCGTGACCAGCGGCGCCCGCATCTTGCCTGGTGCCGAACTCGAGAGCATTCTTGAAGCCTTGCGCGAGATCCGTGCCACCACCAGCCTTGCGCCTTCCGCATCCCTGGGGATCCTCGATGCCGCCACCGCTTGCGCGCTGGCCGATGCCGGTTGCGTCACCTATCATCACAATCTGGAAACGGCACGGTCCTTTTTTCCACGGATCTGCACCACCCATGATTATGAAGAAGATCTGCAAACCGTTCGCACCGCCAAACAGGCGGGCATGAAGGTCTGTTGCGGAGGCCTTTTCGGCCTGGGAGAAAGCCCGGAACAGCGACTTGAACTCGGGTTGACGCTGCGCGATCTGGATGTCGATTCGGTGCCGGTCAATTTTCTGCATCCTGTCTCCGGCACCCCTCTTGCGGATACCCGGCCACTGCCGCCGATGGAAGCCTTGAAGATCATTGCCCTGTTCCGTTATCTGATGCCGGATCGGCATCTGACGGTTTGCGGCGGCCGTGGCCGTACCCTTGGTGATTACCAGTCGTGGATTTTTCTGGCCGGCGCCAGCGGCATGATGGTTGGCGATTACCTGACCACTTCCGGTCGGCGGCTGTCCGACGATCTGCGCATGGTAACCGATGCGGAGCTGACTTATGAGCGTTGCTGAGATACCGGCGCCACCCGGCTTGTTTGTAACCGGTACGGATACCGGCGTTGGCAAAACCCTTGTCGGTGCCGCCCTGGCTTATCTGCTGCGCCAGAAAGGCTGCCATGTCGGCGTATTCAAGCCGCTGGAAAGCGGTGTTCCCGATCCGTCCGGTCTGGGAGACGATGGGCGTCTGCTGGCCTGGGCGGCCGCTGTAGGCGAGGAACCCGACCTGATCGGTGCGTACCGGCTTCGTGAACCGCTGGCGCCGTCCCTGGCGCTGCGCCGCGAAGGGATACGGGTCGATTGGCGCGATCTGCTGCGCGCCATTCGCCAGAACCGGATGAAATACGATTTCCATCTGGTGGAGGGTGCCGGGGGGTTGCTGGTGCCGCTGGTCGAGAGGCGGCTGGTCGCGGATCTGGCGGCGGATCTGGGTCTGCCGCTGTTGATCGTGGCACGGCCCGGGCTGGGGACCGTCAACCACACGCTTTTGACCCTTGAAGTCGCCAAGGCAAGAGGGCTGCGGGTTGCCGGTTGGATTATCAGCGGTCTGACGGCTGGGGCCGGCGTTGCCGAGCGCCATGCCGCCGAGGAAATCGCACGGCTCACCGATGCCCCGTGCTGGGGCGTACTGCCCCGGGTTGATGGTACCCCGCAGGAAAAGGTTGTGGAACTTGCCGCTCATCTTGACCGCATGGAAATTTTGGGGAAGATCGGGTGCGGGGGGTAGGGGGCAAGGTTCAAGGTTTAGGGCTGAGATCAAAAGCCTTTACTTCCACTTCGCCGGTCCCGGCCGGCAGCCGGCATACTTTCTTTACCGTCTGTTCCCCCTTGTGACGCCGCCGGAGTGCAGTGGCCGACGGGCGAATTAGGCGGAAATCTGAGCGTAGCGAATCATTTCCGCCCGCTCGGCGGTATTGAAGTTAAAGGTTGAGAACTGAAAGCTGAGATCAAAAGCTTTTAGTTCAACTTCGCCGGTCCCGGCCGGCAGCCGGCATACTTTCTTTACTCGTCTAAAGAAAGTATGGAAAGAAAGGACGCAGGGTCGGCTATCGCCATTATGATAGGCTCCGGCTCCAAGGGCGCTGGCTTTTGGCACCGTCGCTGCGAATCCATACCGGTTGCACTGCGTAGGGCTTTTGCGTGACCGTATTGCGTCGCCGGTTTTGCTGGCAGGCTGTTGCAGAAACCGGCGCTGCGAGATTGGTTTAAAACGGCGGAGCCGTTTTATTCCCCCTTGTGACGCCGCCGGAGTGCGGTGGTCGACGGGCGAAAAAGGCGGAAATCTGAGCGTTAGCGAATCATTTCCGCCCGCTCGGCGGGTGCTGCACGGAGGGAACCCGCCGCAGGCGGGCCAGGAGCCGGGGTGCCCTTTTTCTGTTTACTCTTTTTGGGCAAGCAAAAAGAGTAAAGCGCCGGACGGGGGCGCCACCCCGCGACTTTGAAGTTAAAGGTTGAGAACTGAGAACTGAAAGCTGATAGCTGCAAACTGCAAGCTGAGATCAAAAGCTTTTAGTTCAACTTCGCCGGTCCCGGCCGGCAGCCGGCATACTTTCTTTACTCGTCTAAAGAAAGTATGGAAAGAAAGGACGCAGGGTCGGCTATCGCCATTATGATAGGCTCCGGCTCCAAGGGCGCTGGCTTTTGGCACCGTCGCTGCGAATCCATACCGGTTGCACTGCGTAGGGCTTTTGCGTGACCGTATTGCGTCGCCGGTTTTGCTGGCAGGCTGTTGCAGAAACCGGCGCTGCGAGATTGGTTTAAAACGGCGGAGCCGTTTTATTCCCCCTTGTGACGCCGCCGGAGTGCGGTGGTCGACGGGCGAAAAAGGCGGAAATCTGAGCGTTAGCGAATCATTTCCGCCCGCTCGGCGGGTGCTGCACGGAGGGAACCCGCCGCAGGCGGGCCAGGAGCCGGGGTGCCCTTTTTCTGTTTACTCTTTTTGGGCAAGCAAAAAGAGTAAAGCGCCGGGCGGGGGCGCCACCCCGCGACTTTGAAGTTAAAGGTTGAGGGCTGAGGACTGCAAGCTGATAGCTGCGAGCTGAAAGCTGTAAGCTGCGAGCTGAGGTCAAATGTTTTTACTTCAACTTCGCCGGTCCCGGCCGGCAGCCGGCATACTTTCTTTACTCGTCTAAAGAAAGTATGGAAAGAAAGGACGCAGGGTCGGCTATCGCCATTATGATAGGCTCCGGCTCTCAGAGAACTGCCTGATGGCACTGTCGCTGCCTGTTTGTCGGGGTTGCGCTGCGTAGGGCTTTTGCGTATCGGTAGTGCGTCGCCAGTTTTGCTGGCAGGCTGTTGCAGAAACCGGCGCTGCTAGATTGGTTTACGGCAAACCTGGTTTGCCGTCTTTTGCCCCTTGTGACGCCGCCGGAGTGCGGTGGCCGACGGGCGAAGCCGGCGGAAATCTGAGCGTAAGCGAATCATTTCCGCCCGCCCGGCGGGTGCTGCACGGAGGGAACCCGCCGCAGGCGGGCTAGGAGCCGGGGTGCCCTTTTTCTGTTTACTCTTTTTGGGCAAGCAAAAAGAGTAAAGCGCCGGACGGGGGCGCCACCCCGCGGTATTGAAGTTAAGGGTTGAGAACTGAGAACTGAGAACTGAGAACTGATAGCTGATAGCTGATAGCTGATAGCTGAGATCAAAAGCCTTTACTTCAACTTCGCCGGTCCCGGCCGGCAGCCGGCATACTTTCTTTACTCGTCTAAAGAAAGTATGGAAAGAAAGGACGCAGGGTCGGCTATCGCCATTATGATAGGCTCCGGCTCCAAGGGCGCTGGCTTTTGGCACCGTCGCTGCGAATCCATACCGGTTGCACTGCGTAGGGCTTTTGCGTGACCGTATTGCGTCGCCGGTTTTGCTGGCAGGCTGTTGCGGAAACCGGCGCTGCGAGATTGGTTTAAAACGGCGCAGCCGGCGGAAATCTGAGCGTAAGCGAATCATTTCCGTCCGCCCGGTGGTATTTAAGTTAGGGTTTAAGGTTTGAAGGACTGATGGCTTATAAGCTTACAGCTTACAGCTTACAGCTGAGGTAAAATATTATGACCAAAGGTGAATTGTTGCGACTGGATCGCCGGCATGTATGGCATCCCTGCACCCAGGAAAAAGATCACGAACTGCTGCCGCCGATTCCCATCGAGCGCGGGGACGGGGTGTATCTCATCGACCTGGATGGGAGGCGCTATATCGATGGCGTGTCCTCCTGGTGGGTCAACCTGTTTGGCCACAATCATCCGCGCCTCAATCGTGCCCTGCAGGAGCAGGCCGGCAAGATCGCTCATCATATTTTTGCCGGATTTACCCACCAGCCCGCCGTGGAACTGGCCAGCCGGTTGTGTGCCTTGGCCCCGGAGGGACTCAACAGGGTCTTTTTCGCCGATAATGGTTCGGCGGCGGTCGAGGTGGCGCTGAAAATGAGTTTTCAGTTCTGGCAGCAGAGCGGTCGCGCCGAAAAGGTCCGTTTCGTTTCGATCCACGAGGCGTATCACGGGGAAACCGTAGGCGCGCTGTCCGTCGGAGGCTGCGATCTGTATCGGGAAATCTACCGGCCGATCCTGCTTGATACCTTCCAGGCGCAGGGTCCGGACTGTTTCCGCTGTCCCTACGGCAAGCATCGCGATCATTGCGAAGCCGAATGCTTCGAGCATCTTGAACGTCTGGTGACCGAACGGCGGCATGAGATCGCCGCCGTTATCATCGAGCCGCTCATTCAGGGGGCCGCCGGCATGCGGATCTATCCGCCAATATATCTGCGCAAACTGCGTGCCCTCTGCGATGCTTGCCAGGTGCATTACATCGCCGACGAAATCGCCGTCGGCTTCGGCCGTACCGGGCGTATGTTCGCCAATCAACATGCCGGTGTGGCACCGGATTTTCTGTGCCTTTCCAAAGGCATCACCGGCGGTTATATGCCGCTTTCCGTCGTGTTGACCCGGGACGATATCTACGCGGCGTTTTACGATGACTACGCGACCCTCAAGGCGTTTCTGCATTCCCATTCATACACCGGCAACGCCCTCGCCTGTGCCCTGGCCGTGGAGGTTCTGAACATCTTCGAGCAGGAAAATATTCTGGAGTTCCTGAAGCCGAAGATGGCGCTGCTCGATGCCTTTGCCTCGAAGTTCGAAGGCTTGCCGGAGGTCGGGGAGTTCCGGCGGTGCGGCATGGTTGCCGCCGTGGAGCTGGTGAGGGACAAGCGTTCCAGGGAACCGTTTCCATGGCAACAGCGCCGGGGCTACCGGGTTTACCGGAAAGCCCTGCAAGACGGCGCCCTGTTGCGGCCTTTGGGCAATGTGGTGTATTTTATGCCGCCCCTGACGATCGACGAGGCAGTGCTTGAGGAATTGCTGGAGATTGCTTATCGTGCCATTGAGGGGAGCAGGGGGGAGGGCTGAAGGCTGAAAGCTGAAAGCTGAAAGCTGAGGTCAAAAGCTTTTACTTCAACTTCGCCGGTCCCGGCCGGCAGCCGGCATACTTTCTTTACTCGTCTAAAGAAAGTATGGAAAGAAAGGACGTAGGGTCGGCTATCGCCATTATTGATAGGCTCCGGCGCCAAGGGCGCTGCCTTTTGGCACCGTCGCTGCGAATCCATACCGGTTGCCCTGCGTGGGGCTTTTGCGTGACCGTATTGCGTCGCCGGTTTTGCTGGCAGGCTGTTGCAGAAACCGGCGCTGCTATATTGGTTTGACGGCAAACCCGGTTTGCCGTTATGCCGTTTTATTCCCCCTTGTGACGCCGCCGGAGTGCGGTGGCCGACGGGCGAAACAGGCGGAAATCT
>Ga0265295_1000569_pt1 | contig 73086 bp, 59 predicted proteins | sample Munlansysbiofilm_FD_192503 | JGI IMG/M metagenome (GOLD analysis project Ga0265295, IMG submission 192503) | Leachate microbial communities from a municipal landfill in Southern Ontario, Canada - Methane capture system biofilm | ecosystem: Engineered > Solid waste > Landfill > Unclassified ...
CAAGTCTTTCTGAAAGTATCCAGGAGATGATTCAGCAGTACAAGGTGTGATTATAAAAAATAATTGAAATTATTTGTGTTTTTTAATACCGGACAATAAATTTTATTGTCCGGTATTGTTTTATAAATACCATTGATCTAATTGAGAGTTATATTTTCGTGAAAATTAATTATGGTTAAAAGCAGGGGGATATATTGAGCAAAAAAAGTTATGGGATTGGAATAGATACTGGAGGAACTTTTACAGATTCTATTTTAAAAAACCTTAAATCAGGTGAAGTAGAATCTTTTGCAAAGGTTCCCACCACTCACTTTGATCTTGGAAAAGGAATAGAGGCCTGCCTTGAAGTTCTTTTGAAAGATAAAAATATACAAAAGGAAGAAATAGAGGTGATTGGGGTTTCAAGCACACTTGCAACCAATGCTGTTGTTGAAAAAAAGGGGGGAGATACAGCTCTTTTTATAATAGGGATTGAAAAACATATGGAGCTTCCTGTTGCTGGGTTTAAGTTTATTGAAGGAGGTCATGATGTGTTTGGCAATGAAGTTAAACCTCTAAATATGGAAGCTTTGGTTGACGGAATTCTTTTTTTTAAGGGAAGAGTAGATTCCTATGCTGTTGTATCAGCAATGAGTTTTGCAAATCCTTCCCATGAGCTTGTTGCAAAAAAAGCAATAATTCTTGTTGATGATAAACCTGTTTATATTTCTTCAGATGTAAGCACAGCTCCTGGTCTTGAAGAAAGGGCTGCTACAGCTGTTTTAAATGCAAGACTTATGCCTGTGATGGAAAACTTTATCAAAGGCCTTAAAAAAAGTGTTGAAAAATACGCTGATATAAAAACTCTTAAAATTATTGACGGAGAAGGCGGGTTTTTAAATTTTGACGAGGTAGTTGAGCGCTCAGTTAAAACCTTTGGAAGCGGGCCTGCCTCTACTGCTTACTTTGGTGGATTAAATTCTGACAATGCCATTGTCTGTGATATTGGAGGAACAACAACTGATATTTTACTTGTTGAAAATAAAAAGCCTGTAATTGACGACACAAGTAAAATTGGTGAACTTGATACCCATGTAAGAACAATAAGAATGAAAACAATAGGACTTGGCGGTGACAGCAGAATAGGTCTTGATTTTAGGAAAAAGCTTTTTATAGGGCCTAAAAGAGTGGAGCCCCTTTGTTTTAAAGATAAAATTTTATCTCCTGATAAATGGATGGAATCCTTTGAAAATGATCTTTTATTTTATTTAAATCTTAAGGAAGAAGCCTCTTTAGAAATAAAAAAATGTTTTGAAAAAAAAGAGTATTTAACAATAAAAGATTTTTATTTAAATATGGGAAAAAATGAAAAAACAAAGGAACAAATTCAAGACTTTGTAAATAGAGGAGTTTTAGGGGTTTGCGGTTTTACTCCAACAGATGCTTTGTGCATTCTTAAAAAAATTAAAGCTCCTTTTGAAAAAAACTCTTTAATTGCTGCTTCAATTCTTTCAAAGGAACTTGGGATTTCTGTAAATGAATTTTGTGAAAAAGTTCTTGGAATTATTGAAGATAAACTTGTTGATTCTATAGTTGAGTTTTTGACTTCACACTCTTCAGGTAAAAAAATTAAAGAAGTTTTTCCTGACTGGAGACAGAATAAGTATTTAAAAATAGAGTTTGGTTCAAAATTTCCTATTATTGGTGCAGGAGCTGCCTCGGGACATTTGCTGGAGGGTGTGGCCAAAAAACTTAATACCAAACTTATTCTTCCAAATTTTCATGAACTAGGCAATGCTCTTGGAGCATTAAGTATTGTGATTGAAAAATAGTTTTTATTTAAAATTAAAAATTCTTTTAAATTTTTAAAGCACGGACTCACCAATAAATTAAGTGGGGTCGTGCTTTTTTTGATCTAAATTCAACACAATTTAAAAAAAAAGAAGTTATTTTGTATAAGACTGAAAGAAGTTATTTTGTATAAGACTGATAAAAAAATAATGGAGATAAAAAAATGCAATAGAGTGCCTAATCTAAAAAAGAGTTACTAACTTCTTTTTAACAGAATAATTGTTTTTTTGCTAAAAAATGTTTAGAATAGTTTCACTGTATAGTTTACAATATCGTTGTTTAATTTATCTTCAATTTATAAGAAAGGGAGCTTTAAAAAGTATTTTTGTTAGTAAGTAATTTGTTTTTATATCGAACAATTATCTTTAATAGGCATTTGGCTATAATAAACTCAGTAGGAGGGGAAATGGGTTTTTTTAATAACTTAAAAGTTGGACTGAGGATGAGCATAGGGTTTGGGGTTTTGGTTTTAATAATTTTTTATATTGGCTTGTCATGGTATTTTGCAGGAGCAAGGAATATGGAAAATGTAAATGAACTTGCCGAAGAAAGACTTCCAGGTGTTATTGCTATCCTTACAATGGAATATGAGTTTGAAAAGGTTGTCAGGGCTCAAAGAACTCTTCTTAATCCGGAAAACCCAGCTGAAGTGATAAGCCGGCAGTATCCAAACATAGAAGATGCAAGGGCAAGATATAGAAAGGCTATGGATGATTATTTAAAATCTGAACAGACTGAAGAAGAAAAAAAATACTGGGATGAATTTACAACTCACCTGGCAAGGTGGGGTGAGTCAAATGAAAGATTTTTAGCTCTTTCCAGAAAACTGGACAATACAGGTATTTCAAATCCAAAAGATATTATGAGCCAACTTCAAAGGTTTAAAGGTGATCATTGTGAAGTTATGAGCAAGGCTCTTCTTTTGATTGTTAAGGGACAGGATTTTGAAGGAGAAGAAGATGCTGCCACCTGTGCTTTTGGACTCTGGCGTTCAGGGTTTTTTACAAGAAATTCGGTGATTAACAGTGTAATAAGCAGTGTTAATACACCCCATATTAGATTTCATCAGGCTGTGAAACAAGTAAAAGATGCTGTAGGAAAAGGAGATATTGAGCTTGCCCATAAAATTTTTGATGAAGAAATGAGGGTGAATGCTGAAATTATATTTGCAGGTTTTGATAAAATAATTGAAGAGATTTTTGAGGCCTATCAACTCAGGGAAGAAATGGCAAGGGTTGCAATGGAAGAAGTTCGTGAAATAGAATCTCAAACTTTAGCTGCCCTTGGAGAAATAGCAAGGATTCAGATTCAGGGTGCTGATGATCAGAAAGTTTTAGCCAACAGACAGGGAAGGGCAAATATGAGGCTTTCCCTTATCACCCTTTCCATAGGATTTGTTTTAGCAGTAATTTTTGGTTTTATTGTTACAAGAAGTATACTTGTCCCTCTAAGGCAGGGTGGGGAGCTTTTTAAGGCCATAGCAGCCGGAGATATGACACAAACAGTTCCAGAAGAGCTTTTGGAACAAAAAGATGAACTTGGTGATATGGGCCGTCAGATCAATGAAATGACCACTGCTTTGAGAAAGATGTTTAAAGATCTTGGAGAAGGTGTTGAAACTCTTGCCTCTTCTTCAACAGAGCTTTCAGCAGTTTCAGATCAAACAGCCCAGGGAGCCAAAGAATCAAGGGATAGGGCTGAAGCAGTTGCAGCGGCAGCTGAAGAACTGACAGCCACCACTGATTCCATGGTTGTTAAAATGGAAGATTCTGCAGGAAACCTCAATTCTGTTGCATCTGCAATGGAAGAAATGACTTCTACTATTGCTGAAATAGCCTCCAACACTTCCACTGCCCATAATAGCACTGAAGAATCTGTTCACCAGGCAGAAAGTTTTGCAGTAGTGATGAGAGAGCTTGGAGATGCAGCCCTTCAAATAGGAAAGGTTACTGAAACCATAACCAGTATTTCAGATCAAACAAACCTACTTGCACTTAATGCCACAATTGAAGCTGCAAGGGCAGGGGAGGCAGGAAGAGGTTTTGCAGTTGTTGCCGGAGAAATCAAGGATCTTGCAGCCCAGACTGCTGAAGCAACCCAGGATATAAGTGTAAGAATAAATGGTATCCAGGAAGCATCAAAAAGAGCTGAAACAGATATAGATGTTATTATCAGGGGAATTGGCAAGGTAAATGATATTGTGTCTGCCATAGCTTCTGCCATAGAAGAACAGACTTCTGCAATAGCCGAGGTAAGTACAAATATTAACCTTGCATCAGATATGGTAAATGAAGCAAGTAATCAAAGCAGTGAAATGAAAAATGTTTCTGAAGAAATTTCAAGGGATATGGCAAGTGTAAGTGCCTCTGCAGTTCAGGTTGAAGGAGCAAGTGCTCAGCTCCAGCAAACTGTAAGGGAACTTTCAAGTCTTTCTGAAAGTATCCAGGAGATGATTCAGCAGTACAAGGTGTGATTATAAAAAATAATTGAAATTATTTGTGTTTTTTAATACCGGACAATAAATTTTATTGTCCGGTATTGTTTTATAAACACTATTAGATCTAATTGGAAAACAGTGTTTATTTAAAATTAAAAAATTCTTTAAATTTTAAAAAGCACGGACTTACAAATAAATTAAGTGGGGTCGTGCTTTTTTGATCTAAATCAAATACAATTTAAAAAAAAGAAGTTATTTTTTATAAGGCTGATAAAAGATAATGGAGATAAAAAAATGCAATGGAGTGCTGAATCCAAAAAAGAGTTATTAAAAGTTCCTTTTTTTGTAAGAAAAAAAGTGAAAAACAAAGTTGAAGATTATGTCAAAAAATTAAATCTTAAGCTTGTGGAGCCAATTCATCTTGAAGAAGCAAAGAATAGTTTTTTGGAAAATATGGAAAAAGAAATAAAAGGCTATAGTCTTGAAGCATGTTTTGGAGAAAAAAATTGTAAAAATGCAATCAAGGGCAGCCCTGATTTTTTAAATAAAATAGAATCCCTTCTTGTTAAAAAAGACATTTTGTCTTTTCTTAAAAAAAATTCAAAGGGCCAAATAAAGTTTCATCAGGAATTTAAAATAAGTGTGTCTTTTTGTCCAAACTCATGTTCAAGACCCCAAATTGCAGGCATTGGTCTTATTGCAGCATCAAAACCTGTTATAACAAAGGAACCTTGTATTCAATGCATGGAATGTGTGAAGGTATGTAGAGAAAGAGCTGTTTTTTTTAAACAAGGCTCTTTAATAATTGATTATGGAAAATGTCTTTATTGCTCTGATTGTATAAAAAAATGCCCAACATCAACTATTGCTGAAACAAAAAAAGGTTTTAGAGTCCTTGTGGGAGGAAAGCTTGGAAGACATCCAAGGCTTGGCAGGGATTTAGGTGAAATTTATTCAGAAAATCAAGTTCTTAAAATAATAAATTCAGCAGCAGATTTTATGGTTTCACAAAAAAAAGGTGCAAAACGATTTTCAGATATTTTTAATGAAGAAATTTATGATTCATTGAAGCAAGGGGCTGAAAAATGAAAAAAATAATTTTTATTTTTATAGTTTCAGGGCTTATATTTTCAGGAGTTTTGATTGTAAAAAAAAGAAAAGAAGTTTTAAACTCTTTTACCTCGGTTTCTGAAAAAGAAGTTTTGGTTGATTTTGTAAAAATTAAAAAAGGAAGTCTTGATTTAAAATATAAAACAATAGCTGAATTAAATGCAGATGAAATAATAAAAATTATTTCCCGAACAGAAGGCCGCCTTGAGTTTATGGAAAAAGAAAAAGGAGACAGGGTTTCAAAGGGAGAACTTCTTGCAGTTTTAGATACAAAAATAATTTTACAAAGAATTGAAGCTTTAAAAGGTGAAATTGAAAAACTTAAATCTGAAGCTGATTTTTTTCAAAAACGATATTCAAGGAACAAATCCCTTTTAAAAGGCGGAGGTATTTCAATAGATGAATTTGATAAATTAAAATCAGATTATGAAAAAAGCCTTGGTCTTTTAAAAAAAGCAGATGCCGATAAAAAAGCTTTGGAAAAAGAACTTGGCTTTTCTAAAATTTACTCTCCTTTTGATGGAATAGTAATTGAAAAAAAAGCTAATAAATCAGAATTTATTCCAAAAGCTACTACTTTATATGAAATTGAAAACACCGGAAAAGGTTTTTATCTGCTTGTAAATGTCCCAAAAACTTTTTTACCTTTTATTTCAGATAATAAAATAATTTTAAATCAAAACATCAAAGAGTTTTCAACTTCAGTTCTAAAAATTAATCCAAAAATTGAAAATAACAAAGAAACAATTCAACTAGAGTCAAAAAGATTTAATTCAAAAGATTTTTATCTGCCTATAGGTACTAAAACAAGTGTTTTTCTCATAAAAAAATCTGTGTCAGGTTTTGTTGTGCCAATGAACACAATTCTTTCACTTAAAGATTTTGATTATGTTTTTAGAATTAAAAATAACAATAAAACAGAGAAAATTAAGATAGAAATCCTTGGAATTGAAGGAAATCAAGGGGTTATTTATTCAAATCTTCTTGATGAAGATGATTTGCTTGTATCAGGGTATCCTTCTTTTTTAATGACTCTTTCAAGAAATTTGGAAGTAAAACCTTTAGAAAGATAAAAGATGATGGACTTTTTTAAACAATATCAAAATTATCCTCATTTTATGATTTCAGTTTTTTGTATTGTAATGATTCTTGGGTTTACAGGGTTTAAAAAGCTACCCTTAAATCTTTTTCCAGATGCTGATTATCCCGGAGCTTCTGTGGTTGTAATCTGGCCAAATGCTCTGGCAGACGATATTGAATCAAGGGTTGCTAAAAAAATTGAAACAGCTCTTAAATCAATTGATATGGCAAGAGATATAACAACTATTTCAAAAGACGGGAGCTGTGTTGTAAATATTGAGTTTGAATATGGAAAAAACGCTTCCCTTGGAGCTTCTGAAGTATCAAATGAAATAAATAAAATAAGTTCCCAATTCCCCGCTGGGGTTCTTCCAGCAAAAATTTTTAAAATAACTTCAGCATCTGCTCCTGTGGCAGTTCTTGGTGTTTCGCCTAAAAACTCTTCCTTAGGGCTGGATGGTATAAGGCAGATTTGCGATAATGACATAAAGGAATATCTTTTAAACGCAAGTCTTGTATCAGATGTAGAAGTTTTTGGAGGTCAAATACCTGAAGTTCAGATTTTAGCTGATCCCCTTAAAATGGAAGAATATAATTTAAGTCTTAATGAGGTTATCCTTGCTCTTTCACAAAACAACTTAAATATCCCGGGTGGAATTATAAGAACTGATTCTCAGGAAATTTCAGTATCTTTGATAGGTGAAAAAACAAGAATTGATTTAATAAAAGATATTTCAGTAAAGGTTACAGACTCAGGCGAAACAATATATTTGTCTGAGATTGCAAAAGTAAAAATGGGGGAAAGTTTTAAAACTTATTTTTATCATGGCAATTTTAAAAAAGCAGTAGCCATAAATATTTTAAGAGCTGAAAATAGCAATACCTATGAAGCATACAAGCAGATAAAAGAGATTCTTCCCAAACTTCAAAAATCATATCCTGATTTTAATATTGAAATTACAGATACTCCCGGAGAAATAATAGAGCTTTCTGTTTCAAATATGATAAATGCCTTAAAAAGTTCAATTCTTTTAACAGGAATAGTGATTTTTATTTTTCTTGCAGGAACAAGGCCTACTTTTTTGACTCTTATTTCAATTCCAATAACTTTTCTTCTTACATTTGCGGGAATGTATTTTTTTGATATTGAGCTAAATATTGTAACTCTTACGGGAATAATTCTTGCAGTGGGGCTTCTTGTTGATGACACTGTTGTTGTTGCAGAAAATATTGACAGACATTTAAGAGAATATAAAAAGCCTGCAGTAAAAGCTTCGGTTGACGGGTTAAAAGAAGTTTTTTTAGCTGATTTTTCAGGCACAATGACAACCATTGCTGTTTTAATTCCTGTAATGTTTGTTGGTGGATACACCCAGCAGATTTTAAGGCCTCTTGCAATTGTTCTTACCATGGCTTTATTTTCTTCATTTATTGTGTCGGTTACCCTTATTCCCCTTTTGTTTCCCTATTTTAAAAAAGAAACAAAAATAGAAAAGCTTATTTCAAATACAATGGAAAAACTTTCTTCTTTTATTGTTTCACCCTGTATTAAATTTTTTGATTTTATTTTTAAAAAATCTGTAAATAAAAAATATTTTTTTATTATCCCCATGATTTTTGTTCTTGTTATAAGTCTTCGGCAAATTCCTCTTGCAGGAAGAAATCTTATGCCCCCAATGGATACAGGAATAGTGATAATAGATTTTAAAACCTGGCCGGGAACTCCAATTGATAAAACAGAAGAAAAAGCATTTGAAATTCAAGAAATTTTAAAAAAAATTGAAGGTGTAAAAAGGGTTTCTGTTTTAGGTGGTTCAGAGCCAGGCAAAATAAGTTTTGGTTCCAAAAGAACCACAAATGAAGCAAAAATTACAATAGCTCTTGTGGACAGGTTCCAAAGGGACAAATCCATTTGGGATATTAAAAAAGATTTGAGAAAATCCCTTGGACAAATTCAGGGAATAAAAAACTTTGAAGTTTATGAATACGGAGCAACACCCCTATCTTCAATTTCAGCTCCAATAGATCTTATGATTACTGGAAAAGATCCTGATATTTTAGATAAATATGCTGAAATTGTAGAAAAAAAGCTTAAAAAAGTTAAAGGGATTACAGATGTTTCAAGATCATGGAATAAAGACAAACCTGAAATAATGATAATTCCTGATTTTGAAAAACTAAAAAGACTTGGAATAACTCCCTTAGATTTGGGAAAATATTTAAATGCTTCCTCAACAGGAATTGATGCTTCTTTTTTTAATGTTAAAAATACCCAGGGCTTTTTTCTAAATTTAAGGTTTGGTCAGGCTGAGCAGGAAATAATAAATTTTTTAAAAAATTTATCAGTAAAAACAAATAAAGGATTTCTTCCCTTAATTGAACTTGCAGAATTTAAAACAGAATTTAAAAGGGAAACAAATACAAGAAAAAATTTTGAAAATTCTGTAAATATAAAAGGTTTTAGAGATCTTGCCCCAATTTCATTTATTCAAAAAGATCTTGATAAAATAATAAATGAATTAAGTCTTTCCCATGGATATGAAATTTTCCAGGAAGGTGAAAAAAAGGCAATGGATCAAAGCTTTGGAGGGCTTAAGTCTGCTATTTTGCTTTCCATTGTTCTTGTTTATTTTTTCCTTGTAATTTCAAACAAATCCTTTGTTCTTCCTTTTGTTATTATGCTTTCAATTCCCTTTGCCATGATAGGTGCTGTCTGGGCAATTCTTCTTTCAGGTGAAAGCCTTTGCATGCCTGCTTTTATGGGGCTGATACTTTTGTCTGGTATTGTTGTTAATAATTCAATTTTACTTCTTGATTTTATTTCAGAACAAAGAAAAAAAGGAGCCAGTCGTTTTGGGGCTGTGACCATGTCAATTAAAAAAAGAACAAGGCCTGTTTTAATGACTGCGGCAAGTACTATTGCCGGGATGCTTCCTGTTGCAATGAAGCTTGCTGTAGGGCTGGAAAGACTGGCACCTTTGGCTGTTGTTGCAGTGGGTGGGCTTGTTGTTTCCACTTTTCTTACTCTTTTTTTTATCCCTCTTTTTTATTATATAGCCGATGATTTACTGAACTTTTTTAAGAAATAAGTCATTATCACAGGGATTGGAAGTGTTTTAAGTTAGGACTTTCAAACAATTATTAAGATTTCTATTTGACTGAAAGTTTTAAATAAAAGTTGAAAACTGATTGAGATTGCTCAAGGATTTTGTTATTCTCATTTATACTTACTAAACTTCGTTTTTTGTGAACAAAAAATCAAAGGTGAATTTATTGAAAAAGAAAAAGGTAATCACCATATCTTTTCTTCTTTTCGGGCTGGCCGTTTTTATAGGTTTTCTTTTGACAGCTTTTACCTACAAGGTAATGACCATTACATCCACACCTGGATTTTGTGCGTCTTGCCATGAAATTGAAGCTGCTGTTCAAACCTGGAGAACTTCAACCCATGCCTCCAATGACAAGGGACTTCGTGCAACCTGCATGGATTGTCATCTTCCCAAGGCTGAAAACACAATTGAATTTTTTTATTTAAAGTCAAAGCATGGTCTGAAAGACGTTTTTGCACACTTTTTTTTCAAAGAATATAATACAGAAAAAATGCAAAATAAAGTTCATCAGGAAATGGAAAACAAAACTTGCATGAATTGTCATTCAAACCTTTTGTATATCCAAACAGACAGAGGTGCCATGAAGGCCCACAGGGAAGCAATATATTCAGAACCTCAAAGAAGCTGTATGGAATGCCATGCTCCTCTGGTTCACATAAAAAAGGAAACTTATTCAGCAGGAATAACGCTGAATTAAACTATACCGAGGGATAACAAGGAGAAGGAGTATTGTATGAAACTAAAATCAATATCAGCGTTTATAATTTTGATTTTTATTTTTGGGCTGGCTTATGCAGGTGTTGCAAACTACTCCAAGCCCAAGGTTATGAATGTTGAAAGAGCTATGCCTGAAGAAGCAAAAGCCTGTATTGAATGTCATAGTGAGCTTAACCCCGGACTTGTAGCAGACTGGGCAATGAGCAGACATGCTCACGCAGGAATTACTTGTTATGATTGTCACAGGGCTGAGCCCGGCGACAATGATATTAACAAAGCCCATAGAAAAGAATATAATAACAAGGATCTTCCCTATGGTGATTCAAAATATTATGTTCCCATCTCAACCATAGTTTCTCCAAAAGACTGCTCGCGATGCCATGCCCAGGAAGCAGAAGAATATGCAAAAAGTAAACATGCAAATACACTTGAAATTATATGGAAAATAGATCCATGGCTCAATGACGGAATGAACTCTGAACTTGAAAGAGAGTCGGGCTGTTATTATTGTCATGGAACTGTAGTAGAAATGGAAAAAGACGGTTCGTTTAAAGAAGGTTCCTGGCCCAATGTTGGTGTAGGTCGTCTTAACCCGGACGGAAGCCTTGGAAGCTGTACAAGCTGCCACACAAGGCATAGATTTTCAATTGGAGAAGCAAGAAAGCCTGAAGCCTGCGGTCAATGTCACCTTGGCCCGGATCATCCCCAGATTGAAATTTTCAATGAATCAAAACACGGTGATATTTACCATACTTTTAAAGATGAGTATAATTGGGACTCAGCTCCTGGAACCTGGTCTCCAGGTGTTGATTATAGAGGACCTACCTGTGCCACATGTCATATGTCAGGGGTAAAAGGAGTGAATACCAGTCATGATGTTACAGAAAGACTTTCCTGGGAACTTCAGTCTGCTTTGACAATCCGTCCTGAAAATTTTGAACCTTTTCCTGCTGATACAAACTGGAAAGAGGAAAGAGCTAAAATGGCTCTTGTTTGTCAGCAATGTCACTCAAAATCATGGACAGATGAGCATTATAGAAAAACAGACAATGTAATTAAAGAATACAATGAGGTTTATTATAAGCCTGCCAAGGAAATGCTTGATAAATTATATGCAGAAGGAAAGCTTGATGATTCAAGGATGTTTGATGAGCCATTAGAAATTGAGTTTTATGAGCTTTGGCATCATGAAGGAAGAAGAGCAAGAATGGGAACAGCCATGATGGCTCCTGATTATGCCTGGTGGCATGGATTTTATGAGTGCAAGAAAAGATTTAATCATTTCATGCATGAAGCCCAGCTTCTTTTAGACGGTAAAATAGATTCCAAAAAAGCAAAGAACTATCCTAATGCAACTGGTTCAAGAACAAAACCTGAAGCTCTTAAGTATAAAAAGTAGAAAAATATAACAAATCAAGAAACCGGGCAAAAAAGTCCGGTTTTTTGATTTAGATCAAAGATATATATCTTAATCTCTGCAATTATCAGTTCAAAACAATGAAATTAATAATTTATAAATAAGGAACTGATAATGATTTTTAAAAAACTTTTCAAAAGTAAAAAGAATTCAATCCCAAAATCAACAAAGGAGGTTTTGCCCATGTTTTGTTTTCAATGTCAGGAAACTGCAAAAAATCAGGGTTGTACAAAAAGAGGAGTATGTGGAAAATCAAATGACACTTCAAATCTTCAGGATCTTCTCATTCACAGCGTAAGAGGTATGTGCGTAGTTGGATCAAAAGCTGAGCTTAAAGGCGACAAACTGAATGATTGTGCAGGATTTGCTGCAAAAGCTATGTTTTCAACAATAACAAATGCAAATTTTGATAATGATAAGATTAATGCTCTTACCAAGGAAGCTATTTCAAGAAGAGATGCTTTAATTAAAGACTTTGAAATTAAAGGTGATTTGCCTGAGTCTGCCAAATTCAGCGAAATTACAGATGAAAAAGCTGCAACTTCAGGAATTCTTTCAGAGGAAAATCCTGATATCAGATCTTTAAGAGAAACTATTACCATAGGTTTAAAGGGGATCTGTGCCTATTATGAGCATGCCAATATTTTAGGATATTTTGATGAAGAGATTTCAAAGTTCATCATTGATTGTCTTTCTGCAACAGAGGTTGAAAAAGACGGAGACAAACTTCTTCAATGGCTTTTGAAAACAGGAGAGTTTGCAGTAACTACAATGGCAATCCTTGATAAAGCAAATACTGAAACCTATGGAAATCCTGAGATTACCCAGGTAAATATAGGAGCTGGGAAAAATCCTGGGATTTTAATAAGTGGCCATGATCTTAAAGATATGGAAAATTTGCTTAAGCAGACCGAAGGTACAGGAGTTGATGTTTATACCCATGGTGAAATGCTTCCAGCAAACTATTATCCTGCTTTTAAAAAGTATGAGCACTTTGTTGGAAATTATGGGAATGCATGGTGGAAGCAAAACGAAGAATTTGAGTCTTTTAACGGTGCAATTCTTATGACCACAAATTGTATAATCCCTGTTAAGGATTCCTATAAAGACAGAATTTTTACCACAGGAATGACAGGTTATCCAGGACTTGTTCATATTGAAAAATCTGAGGGCAAAGAAAAAGATTTTTCAGCGGTAATTGAATGTGCAAAAAAATGCAAGCCTCCTGTTGAAATTGAAACAGGAACTATTACAGGCGGTTTTGGCCATCACCAGACTCTTGCACTGGCAGACAAAATTGTTGAAGCTGTAAAATCAGGTGCAATTAAAAAGTTTGTTATCATGGCAGGATGTGACGGAAGAATGAAGTCCAGGGAATATTTTACTGATATGGCAAAAGCTCTTCCCAAAGACACTGTAATTCTTACAGCAGGATGTGCTAAGTACAGATATAACAAGCTTAATCTCGGCGATATAGGCGGAATTCCAAGGGTTCTTGATGCAGGACAGTGTAATGACTCATATTCCCTTGCTGTGATAGCTCTTAAACTAAAAGAAGTATTTGGAGCAGAAGACATAAATGATCTTCCAATTGATTATGCAATTGGATGGTATGAGCAAAAAGCTGTAACAGTTCTTCTTGCACTTCTTCATCTTGGATTCAAGGGTGTAAGAATAGGGCCCACACTTCCCGGATTTTTGTCTGAAAATGTTGCAAAAACTCTTATTGATACTTTTGGCCTTAAAAAAACTACAGATGTTGAAACAGACCTTAAAGATATCATGGGATAAATAAAGTTTTATAAATATAGCAGTAAAAAAATCACACCGGATTTTTCCGGTGTGATTTTGTTTTTTCTAAACTATAGAGTTGGGTTGTTTGTTTAGTCAGAATAAGATTTAAGTGTTTGCTGCTTTTCCAGGCTTGGTTCAGCCTTAGTGTTTATTTTAAAGCCCTGTTGCAGATTGTATTTTTTGATAAGATTATGGTATGATTAAAGACTTGGCAACAGGGAGTTGCAGTAATTCTTTCTAGTGATTAGATTGGAAAAGACTAAAGAGTTGAAAAATTTAAAATCTGCAAACTATAACTAAAGGAGATAAAATGGATCTTTCAACCAATTATATGGGGCTTAACTTAAAAAGTCCTGTAATAGCAGGAAGCTCAGGGCTTACAGGTTCTGTTGAAAATGTTAAAAAATTTGCTTCAAACGGTGCAGGTGCTGTTGTATTAAAATCAATTTTTGAAGAAGAAGTAAGGTATGAATATGCTGATTTTTTAGAAACTGCCAAAAAAAAATGGGGTGATCCTAAATATTTTGATTATGAAGGTCAAAGAAACCCCATTGAATATTATGATTATCTTATCCGCGAAGAAAATCTAAAAAAATACACTGAATTGATAGAAAATTGTAAATCAGAAACAGATATTCCCATAATAGCAAGTATAAACTGTTTTTTTTATTCAGTTGAATGGCTTGCTTATGCCTCAAACCTTGAGCAGGCAGGTGCTGACGCACTTGAGCTTAATATGTTTTTCCCTCCTACAGATTTTAAACATACAAAGCAGGAAAAAGAAGATCTTTATTTTAAAATTATTGATGAGGTTACCAAGGTAATATCAATTCCTGTTGCATTGAAAATCAGTCCTTATTTTACAGATCTAGGGCCTATGATTCAGAAATTGTCTCAAACAAAGATTAAAGGACTTGTTTTATTTAACAGATTTTTCAGTCCTGATTTTGATATTGAAAAGCTTGAAGTAAAACCTTCTTTTATGATGAGTACCCCTGCTGAGCTTGCTTTATCCCTTCGCTGGGTGGCATTTATGGCAAACAAAGTTGATTGTGATCTTTCGGCTTCTACAGGTGTTCATGATTCCGATGCTCTTATTAAGCAGCTTCTTGCCGGAGCAAGCAGTGTTCAGACTGTTTCAGCTCTTTATAAAAACGGAGCAGGCTATATAAAAGAAATGATTGACGGACTTGAAAAATGGATGACTTCCAAAAAGTTTACAAGTATTTCTGATTTTAAAGGAAAGTTAAGCCAGGAAAAAAGTTCTGATCCCGCTGTTTATGAACGTGCTCAGTTTATGCGCTATTTTGGGGGAAAGAAAAATATCATTCTTTAAATTTTTATCTGAATATTTAAAATAAAAAAATGCCTGAGTGATCTTGGAATCACAAATAAAACCAGGATTTACTCAGGCATAAAAGTTGTTCTTATCCTGTTTCTTTTGTTTTTCTAAATACAAACCATTAAAGATAAAGCTTCAGGCTGTTTTCCTCCATTTGCATATAAAAAAGATTTAATCGTAAACCATGGTTTAATTCTTAGATTGTTGTTTTATTTATCAATCATTCTAAATTCGGGACTATTAAATTTGTACAAATTTAGAAAAAAGATTGATATATTTGATCTGGATCAAAGAAAAAATAAATTAAGAGCTGTATTATGAGATAAAACACTAATAAGGAGGTAGTAAAGATGGCAATAAAAAATATTTTAAACAATGGTTTTTCAGAGAAGAGTTTGAAGATGACTCTTGTTCATGAATCAGAAAGTTTTAAAATTGTAAATTTTAATTTTAAAGAAGGTCAGTCTCTTCCTGTTCATTCCCATGATATTGATGGGGAAGCTTCGATTACAATTCTTGAAGGAGAGGGGAAGTTTCTTGGAGCCGACGGGGTGGAAATTCCTGGGAAAAAAGGTGATATGCTTATTACCCAAATAAGAGAACCCCATGGAATCAGGGCTGATACTGAAATGAAGGTTCTTGTAGTAATAGCTCCTCCAATTTGATGAAATTAACCTGCCGGGTATTTTTATTTAGCCCGGCATTAAGTTTTATTTTTCTTTTCCAAGGATCAGCTCTACCCATTGCCCACATCTTTTTTGCTAATTCCCAAGTTCTGGCTTGGGAACCTAAGACTCTGAAATGATAAATAAAATTTAAAGTACAGGAAGAATATCACCTGCACTGAGTTTTCCCTGAAGCCAGGATTCAATCTGAACCTTTAAAAGAGAGTATTTTCTAAATCCCTGATTTAAAACTTTAGTACCAGACTCATCTTGAAGAACAAGAGAGGGAAAAGCTCTTACACCAAGCTCTTTTGCTTTTTCAATGTCTTTTACTGCAAGTTCTTTGGTAACAGGATCATTAAATTTTGATGAAAAATAATTTTTGTCAATCCCAATTTCTACAGCAAGTTTTAAAAGAGTTTCAAATTCAAAGATATTTTCAAGTTTTTCATAAAAAGCTATGTGCATATTTTTGTAAAATTTATATGCAAGCTCTTCGTCTTGTAATTTTATAGCCTGAAATCCTATACATCCAGGGTCTGAAATATAAGGTGTTTCTCTTGCTTCTTCAATATTTACAGAAGCTTTGATATGCTTACCTGTTTTTGTTTCAACTTCTTTCCAGTTTTTCTTAAGAAGTCTTTTTAAGGCACGATCTAAAACTATTTCCCTTTCAAAAACAAGGCCTCCCATTAAATATGAAAAGCTCAAATCTTTTGAAAACTCTTTTTTTATTTCTTCAAAAATATCTGTAAATGCATAGCACCAGGAACACACAGGATCTCCAACGTAAAAAATCTTTTTCATTTTATCTCCCTGATAAATGACAAGGTTTTGTTTAATTTAAATTGCACACTTTAAATTGAAAATTTCATAAATTAATTTAAATATATAGAAAAAATATATTTAATTCAGGTTGAATATCTAATTGTCATAAAATTTACTTTTTATCAATACAACTGATAAGCAGTTTTATTTTCAATTTTTATATGGTGGTCAGAAATTCTTTTAATTTGTTCCATTGAATGTGAAACCATTATAATTGTGCATTCCTTTTTAAGTTCTTTTAAAAGGGTTTCAATTTTTTTTTCAGACTCAGGATCAAGAGATGATGTTGGTTCATCAAGCATAATAATTTCAGGTTTTGCAATAAGAGCCCTTGCAATGGAAAGCCTTTGCTGCTGTCCTCCGGAAAGGGATGAAGCAGGCATTTTAAGTCTTGATTTTACTTCTTCATAAAGATGAACTTTTTTTAATGTGGTTATTATTTCTGTTTTAAGATTTTTAGATTTAATTTTTGGAGCAGTTAAAAGCCTGAAAGGGAAGTAAAGGTTTTTTTCTATACTCATTGGAAAAGGATTGGGATTTTGAAAAACAAGTCCTGTTTTTTGTCTGAGCCAGGGAAGTGAAACAGATTTGTCAAAGATATCAATCCATTTATTATCAAGAAAAGAATGAATGCTTCCCTTTACTTTTGTATTTTCAAACTCTTCATAAAGCCTGTTTAGGCAAAATAAAAGTGTTGATTTTCCCGCTCCTGAAACTCCTGAAATAGCAGTTATTTTATTTTTTTTGATTTCAAGACTTATGTCTTTTAAAATATTGATATTTTTATATTTAAAAAAAAGATTATTAATTTTTATTTTCATTTTTTATTATGCCTGTAAAAAACAGCCTTTCTGATTAAAAAAGATAAAATAAAAAGAAAACAGCAAATAGAAACAAGTAAAACAGAAGCATTGTAAGCCATTAAAAGTTCGCTTTCAGATGAGTATTCTGAGGATGTATAGTAAATAAAAAATGGAAGAGCTTCGTATTTTTCAAAAATATTTCCTGGAATCCCTGAATTTGCAACCGCACCTGTAAGCATTATAACAGAAGTATCTTCAGCACACCTTGCAACAGCAAGAAGGATTTTACTTAAAATCTGGTTAAAGTTTTTTGGAAGAAGAACAAGTCTTATATTTTCAATTTTTGAGGCACCAAGCAAAACTGCTGTCAGTCTCAGGGCTTTATCCGTTGATTTTAATGCTTCTTCAGTGCTTTTTGCAATATAGGGAAGAACAAGAAATGAAAGTGAAAAACCAGAAGCTGCAATGGAAAAGCCAGGTCCTTTTCCATCAAATATTTTGTGAATTAAAAGAATAATTGAAAATCCAAAAAGTCCTGTAACAATTGAAGGCAGTCCTGCCAAAATATCAATTGATGTACTTAGAAATTTATATGTTTTTTTACCCGCATATTCACTTAAAAAAATACCTGTGCCAGTTCCTGCAGGAATGGCAATGAGCATTGATGTGATTATTATGAGAAAAGTTCCTGCAATTGCCGGAAAAAGCCCTTCAAATACAGGTTCATTAAGAAGTATTGCTTGTATTGGGTTGGCATTTCCAAATATTGATGATTTTGAAAAAGGATTTTCAGCTTTGATTAAAAGCCAGGAAATAAAATAAACAAGAACAGATGAATAAAGACAAAAACTTAAATAAGAAAAATATTTAAATAATCTTATTTTCATTAATAATCTCCTGTTTTTTTGTAAATAAGTTTTGATAAAATACTTAAAACAGCAGTTATTAAATAAAGAAGAATGCCACAGGCAAAAATTGACCCAAACTCAGGACTGTCATAATCAGCAGCCATTACAAGCCCTATATGAGCAGTAAGTGTTCTTCCGCTTTCAAAGGGAGATAAGGGAAATGAAATTGAATTTCCGGCAAGCATAAGACTTATCATTGTGTCTCCGATTGCTCTTCCCATTCCAAGAAAAATTCCTGAATAAATTCCGTTTTTTGCATTGGGAATAACCAAATATAAAAGGGTTTCGGTTTTTGTTGCCCCAAGAACAAGTCCTCCGGTTTTTAAAGATTTTAAAGATTTAATTATACTGTCATAAAAAAAGAAAATCATTGTTGGAGAAATAAGCAGTGCAAGCATTAAAGAGGCACTTAAAATACTGTATCCTGAACCTGTTGCCCCAATATTTCTTATAAAAGGAACAATAAGAAAAACTCCAATAAAAGCATAAACAATAGTTGGAATGGCAGAGGCTGTTCTAATTAGTGCAATTGAAGGTTTTTTTAAAAAGCGGTGTCCTGTTGAAGCTGCAAAGCAGGCAAAACCAAGGCTTAAAAAAAATCCTGCAAAAACAGCAGGAACAGCTATTATAAATGTAGTATAAATCATGGGTAAAATTCCGTATTTACCCTTACCTGGATTCCATGTGTCAAAAAAAATGGAAAGTCCCGATTCTTTAAAAAAAGGAATTCCAAGAAAAATAAGCAAAATCAAAATGGAAAAAATAACAGCAGCACCACAAATGGTTCCAAAATAAATTGTAAATTTAAGTAAAAGATCTGATTTGGCTTTGCTCTTTAAATTGAACAATTATAATTTATCTTTCAACAGGAATAAATCCTTTGGATTTTATAATTTTTTGACCGTCCTCAGAATAAAGATAATCTATGAACTTTTTGTTAAGTCCTTTTGCTTCACCTTTTGTATTGCTGAAAAGTCCCCTTGAAACATTGTATTTTCCTGATTTTACATTTTCAAGATCAGGGTATGCTTTGTTTAGAGAAACACCTTTAACATTATTGTCAAGATGGCCAATAGATATATATCCAATTGCATTTTCATCTTTTGAAACAGCAGTTTTCATGGCTCCGTTTGAAGAAATAAAAATGGCTTTTTGACTTATATTTTCTTTTAAAAGGGCTTTTTTCCAAAAAACTTCCCTTGTGCCGCTTGCTTCATCTCTGGTGTAAATGTTTATTGATCCGTTTTCACCACCCAGTGTTTTCCAGTTTGTAATTTCTCCGGAAAATATTTTTTGAAGTGTCTGGGTATTAATATTTGATATAGAATTTTTTTTGTTTACAATAATAGCAACCCCGTCAATTGCCCACCTGTACATGGAAAGGTTGTATTTTTCAATTTCATTTTTACTTGGTTTTCTACCTGAATTTCCAATATCAATAAGCCCTTCACCAAGTTTTTTTATTCCTGTACCTGAACCGCCCCCTCCAATTGTTATTCTAATATCCGGGTTAAATTTCATTATATTTTGGGAAGCTTCTTTTAAAACAGGAATATGGGCTGTTCCTCCGGCAATATCAATTTTTCCCTTTTCATTTTTAAAAGGTGAAAGACAATTTTGTGCAAAGCAGTTTGTGGAAATAAGAAGAAATACAGAAAAACTTATAAAAATTAATTTTTTCATTTTTATCCTTTATTTGATGATAGTTAATATTTGAATTCAACTATCTATCATTTGATAAAAATGAAATGCAAATTCATAATCTTAATTGAGATTTAAAAGAGAATAGAAAAATTCTATTGCTTTAAAAAATAAAAAAAGGTGTAAAAAGCTTTTATACTTTTTACACCTTTAAAAATCATTAAAAGGATTGTTTGACCTAAATTGAAAAGCCCCCAGGGTTTGATATTTTTAAATATAATAAGCTTGATTTATTAAAAACTTTTTAATTTAAAAATATGAAACGCTCAACTTAGGTTTGACTTAAATCAGCCAATACCGCCAAGGGCAATATTTAATATAAGAACAAGAGCTGCAACCGGTACAAAAACATATTTGGAATAAAATTCAAACCATTTGCCGAATTTGAAACCGTCTCCTTTGTTTATTTCTCTTCTTGCATTGGCAGTTCCGTAAATCCAGAAAAATACAAAAGCTGAAACAAGAGCACCAAAAGGAAGAACAAATACTGTTGTAATATCAGCCCATTTTCCAAAAAGATTCATATCAATATCAAGGGGGATTCCTATTACAAAGGCAAGAACAGAAAGAAGAACAACAGCTTTGGTACGAGACATTTTTGTTTTGTACATAAATCCTTCAACAGCAGGCTCAAGCATACTTATTGAGGAAGAAAGAGCTGCAAATACAACTGAAAGAAAAAAAACTATTCCAAAAAGCATTCCACCGGGCATTTGATTTACGATATTTGGAATTGTTATAAAAAGAAGAGCAGGCCCTGCTTTTGGGTCAAAATTAAAGGCAAAAACAGCTGGAATAATGACAAAGGCAGAAAGAAGAGAAGCCAAAAAATTAAAGGTTACAGTCTGAAATGCAGCCGAAGGAATTGAGGTTTCATCCTTTGCATAACTTCCGTAAACAAGCATGGTAGCTCCTCCAAGACTTAAGGTGAAAAAAGCCTGTCCAAGGGCCATTACCCAGGTTTCAGACATTGCTATTTTTGACCAGTCTGGCATTAAAATATATTTTATTCCTTCAAAAGCACCGTCAAGGGTAAGGGAACGGAATAAAAGAAGGATAAGCATTCCAAAAAATAAAGGCATGATAATTTTATTGGTTTTTTCAATACCTTTTGAAACTCCAAAAAATACAATTACAAGATTTATTAAAATGGCAATTCCATGCCAGGGAATTGATGTTGAACTTCCGGCAAAGCTTGAAAAATAATTTGCAATATCCATTGTGGCAAAATTACCTGAAACAGCTAGAAAAAAATATTTGATAAGCCAGCCTGTAACTATTGTATAAAAAATAAAAATTGAATAAATAGCTATCACAGGAATCAGTCCAAGTGCTGTGCCGTATTTTTTGTATTTTTCATTTTTGCTTTTAAACACATTTTCAAAGGCCCCTATAGCACCTTGCTTCTGACACCTTCCAAAAGCCCATTCTCCCATAAGTCCTATAGCAGCTATGCCAAAAACAAATAAAATATATGGTATAAGAAATGAAGCTCCTCCGTAAGCTCCAACCCTCCATGAAAAAAGCCAGATATTGCCAAGTCCTATAGCAGAACCAACACTTGCAAGTATAAATGCAAACTTATTGGTCCATGTTTCCCTTTCCATAAATCCCCCTGGTTAACTTTTGCTTATTTTGGTGAAAAAAACTTCTCTTGCTAGATATGATGCAATAAAAATAAACACTATATCTCTGGCTATATAATAAATATAATCAAGGTTTGTAGCCTCTTCAGCTACTGAAGTAAAACATCCGCATGAAATGTTAAGGCCCCTTGCTAAGTTGAAAATAAGACTACCTCCAAATGAAATAAGCAAAATAAGGGAGATAATCACAGCTCCTTCAAGGAAAAGCCCTGAGATAAGCATTATTGCAATTGTTATTTCAAGGTAAGGAAGGAAAAATGCTGTTAGATTAACAAGATAATCTGGAACTATTTGATAGTTCATTATTATTTCAGCAAACAATAGGGGGTTGATAACTTTTGAAGCTCCTGCAGCAAAAAAAATTATTCCCAAAAGAATTCTAGCAGTAAAAACCGAATGTTTTTTAAATTCTGTTTCCATTTTATCTCTCCGATAATATTCAGTTCCCTGTGAAAAAACCAGGAAGATTATCTTCTTTCCAAAGGCTCCAGCCGTTTATTAAAATATTTACATCTTCATAACCTAAATCGTTTAAAAATTCTGTTATTATATGACTTGAGTCACAGTTTCTTCCATCACAATATACTATTATTTTAATTGACTTATCAGGGTAGGCCGATAAAAAATCAAAAGAATATTCAAGGTAATTGTCAGCTGGGATATTTATAGCACCATCTATATGGGCTTTTTCATAAAACCTTTTACTTCTTGAGTCTATAAAAAGTCCATTTTTATTTTCAAAGACTGACTTGGCCTCTTCAAAGGAAATTTCTTTTTTGTTTATTTCAGATAACCTGGTTTCTTTAAAGGAAAATTCTATACCTGAAAAATAATACATCAAAAACCCTGATGACAAAGTTATTAAAATGATGCAGACTGTATCCTTTATGAAGTTTGGAGTTTTTTTAAGCAAGTTAAACATATTGAATATCCTGTAGTTTAAAAGATTAAACAATAAAAGTGAAATTGAGATATCATATTTTAGCTGTATTTTATACTTTTAAGTACTAAAAAGTTTTTAATGATTAAAGTTTAGGTGTTTCTATAGAAAGAAAATTACCATTGAGGTTTTTTAAAGTCTAGAGTTATAAGGTCTAAAAAAGGAGATAAAAATGACAGTTTTTGAAAATAGTGAGTCTTTTTCTAGGGAAGAAATAGATAAAAGAAAAAAAGCAATTTTTGATTCAATGGGAAAAAGAACTCAGTCAGCTATTTTAAGAAAAGGTTTTGATTCATGGGATCCTTTTGAGGAACCAAAACATCCGGTAGAAATAAGAAAAGATAAGACAGGTAATACGGTTTCAGGAATAGTAGAAAAGTTTTTTAATGATTTCCCTGAAAAAAAAGGGGATAGTGCCTATAGAAAAATTGTTGAAGAAATGTCTCTTGGAGTTATAACAGGAGATGATAAAATAAAGGCACGTTATGTTTTTTCAATGTGGTATAAAAAAGTTCTTGAAGAATCAGGAATTGAAGAAGATTGGACATAAAAAAGGCAGTTAAGTTTGGCTCAAATAAATTAGAAGCCAGACCTTTAACATAATGGAGAGTTTAATTTTATTTGGGAAAAAACATAAGCATTAAAGTTTAATGTCAAACTCATAAAACTTGTTTGTCAGCCTTATATAATCTTCAAGTTCAAGGTCTTCACCTCTCGATGAAGTAGAAAGGTGAAGGCTTTTAAAAATTTCTTCAAGAAGAGCCTTATCTTTAAAACCTTTTCCAAGTGAATTTCTCAAAGTTTTTCTTCTCATTCCAAATGAAAGCTTTACTATTTCATGTAAAAGTTCGGGATCCTTTGCCTTGATTTTATTTTTTTTGTTAAAATCTATTAAAATTACACTGGAGTCAACTTTAGGCCTTGGGTAGAAAAGTGTTGGCTTTAATCCTGCAATTATTTTGATATCAGAATGATATTTGAGAACAATGGAAATTCGCCCATAATCTTTTGTGCCTTTTGGTGAAACTATTCTTGTTGCAAGTTCCTTTTGGAGCATAAAAACACATTTATCAATTTTTTCTTTGTGATTAATTGCCAGAAAAAGTATTTGAGAAGAAATATTATAGGGCAGATTTCCGATAAGATAATTTTTTTTGTCTTTACTCAAAAACTTGGTCAAATCAGTTTTTAAAATATCTTGATTAATTACTTCAACATTTGTGCAATTGTTTTTGTTTAATTCTTTTTCAAGTATTGGAATAAGTCTTTTATCTTTTTCAATTCCAAATACAAAGTCTCCCCAGTTTGATGCAGCTTTTGTCAATGCCCCAAGTCCAGGGCCGATTTCAATAATGTTTGAACCTTTTTCTATCCCTGATTTTCGGATTATCATTTCAGGAGTTGAAGGATCCACTAGAAAATTTTGACCATACTCTTTTTTAGGAAAATATCCGTATTCTTTAAGTATTTTCGATGGGTTTGTCATTCTATGGTAATATCCTCTTCATTTCTCAGTCTTTTTACCCAGTACTTTGAAATAAAATATGAGGCTATTGCAGATGGAAGACCAAGAACAACCCCTCCAAAAAGCATTGAATAAAAAATATACATTTCTGATTCTAAAAGAATTTGTATCTGCTCGATTTTTATTCCAAGTTTAATTTTACTGCCAATTATATCTATAAGTTCGTAAAGAATACCTATGTCTGCATGCTCAAAACCAAGAAGACTGATACCTGTATAATATGAGGCTGCATAGAAAAGAGGAATGGTGATGGGATTGCTGAGCCAAACAGCTATCATTGCTGCTCTTTTGCTTCCTTTTACAAAGAAGGCTAAAGTAATTCCAAGAATTGTGTGAAAAGGAACAAGAGGGGAAAAGGATATAAAAGTTCCTGCTGCAACACCTCGGGCAATGTTTTCTGCACTTCCATCAAGGGTTGCAAGTTTCCATAAAAATTTTTGAAATCTTTTCATTTATCTGCAAATCCTCAAAAGTAAATTTTAAGGTAAAATGTTTTGGTTTGTTTCATACCTTTAGAGATAAATTTTTGCAATTGAAAAGGCAACTATTTTTAATCATTTTAAATAATGGCCTTGTACCCTTGTTTAAAATTTAATATATTAAGGAAATAAAAGATGATTTTTTTCCATTGTTTTATTTTAAATAAGTTTTGTGTGTGAAAACAATATTAATTGCAGGGATTGTTTTTTGTAAAGAATATGGAGAGAAAATGAAGTTTCAAGACATTGGAGTAAACTATAGGTATAATTTAAAGATTGTTGGAAAAGTCGGTTTTTATTCCGCAATTGTTTTAATAATTTAAAAGGAGCTGTTAATGGCTGGGAAAAAAAATAAAAGTATCGGGTTTTTGATTTCTGAACTTATGGAAGAGTACAATATTCCCACTAAAAAAGATTTTGAAAGACTTAGTCAAAGAATTGATGAACTTGAAAACCTTTTAAAACAGGTAACTCTAACATCTTCATATCGAGTTGGAAAGGTCTCTTCTTTACCTCGCAAGGGTAAAAAAATAACAGCAGCTGAAATGGTTTTTGATATTGTCAGAAATCAAAAAAAGCCTGTTAATTTTAAATTTCTCAAAGAAAAAACAGGTTTTGAAGATAAAAAACTGAGAAATATAATTTTTAGATTGAATTCTACAGGTCAAATAAGACGAGTTGAAAGGGGAGCTTATCTTCCTGTTGAATCAAAAGAAGAATGAACTTAAATTTGTTTTTTTAAACATTGCTGCGATTATAAGCTGAATAAAAACCGGTTTTGTCTTGTTTTTAGCATCAAGTTAAAAACTGATCCCTTAAATGTTCTGCTATTATATTAAGGATGAATTTATATCTTTCCTGGCTGAAACAACTTTTTAGTTTTCTATTTTCCTCTATTTTTTTCAAATTCTTCAGGCTAAAAGTTTATTTGTCGATACTGGAATTTTCAGTATAAGCTTAAAAGACTGTTGTCTTGCTTCCTTATGTTTTGCAACCCTTGTAAATTAAAATACTCAGGTTATATTCAAAGATGAATTTATTTTATTGAAACTATAGTTGTTACCAATTTTTTTATACATTTTTGAAAGGTTTTTATTCTATGTCAGATAAGAAAAAGAAATTTAATGAAGGTGATTTGATTTTTGGGCATAAGCTTTTACGAAAAAAAAGGCTTGAACTTATCAATGCTGATTATTTTGAGTTTATTCATGAAAATACCAAGGCAAAGCATATCCATATAAAAAGTAGCGACAGGGAAAATGTCTTTGGAGTTGCTTTTAGAACAGTTCCAAAAGATTCAACAGGGGTTGCCCATATACTTGAACATACAGCCTTGTGTGGTTCACAAAAATACAAGGTCAGAGACCCTTTTTTTTCAATGATTAAAAGGAGTCTCAATACTTTTATGAATGCATTTACAGCCTCAGACTGGACAATGTATCCTTATGCTGCTCAAAATGAAAAAGATTTTTATAATTTAATGGGTGTTTATCTTGATGCTGCTTTTTTCCCAAATCTTGATAAATTAAGCTTTATGCAGGAAGGGCATAGGCTTTCTGTTGATGAAAAAGGCGAGCTTTCCTACCAGGGAGTAGTTTTTAATGAAATGAAAGGTGCAATGTCATCCCAAAACCAGGTTATGGGACGTTCCCTTTTAAATGCTCTTTACCCTGACACAACCTATGGGTTTAACTCAGGAGGAGAACCCCTTGAAATTCCAAATTTGACTCACAAAGATTTAAAAGACTTCCATAAGATTCATTATCATCCTTCAAATTCCTGGTTTTTCACCTATGGAGATCTGGATATTGAAAAGCATTTAAAATTTATTGATGAAAATGTTTTAAGTCGTTTTGATTCAATAGATCCTGGAACTGAAGTTTCTAATCAACCCAGGTGGGATAAGCCAAAAGAACTTGTTTATACCTATCCTGCAGACGGTGAAAAAAACATTGAAAAAAAATCCCAGGCAGCTGTTGCCTGGCTGACTTCTGATGTTACAGACAGCTTTGAAACTTTAGTTCTTTCACTGCTTGACCAGATTCTTCTGGGTAATTCAGCTGCTCCTCTTTATAAGGCTTTGATAGATTCAAATCTTGGTTCATCTCTTACAGATGTTTCAGGCTTTGACGGGGATAATAAAGATACTTTTTTTGCCTCGGGACTTAAAGGAATAAATCCTGAAGACGCAAAAAAAGTGGAAAAAATAATTTTTGATGTATTTAATGACCTTTATGAAAATGGAATTGATAAAGAGCTCATTGAAACTGCTGTTCACCAATTTGAATTTCACAGAAGAGAAATAACAAACACGCCCATGCCCTATGGAATTAAAATGTTTCTTGGGATTGGAAGCACCTGGTTTCATGGCGGGGATCCCCTTAGTGTTCTTTTGTTTGATGAAAATCTTGAAAAAATAAGAAAAAAAGCCTTAAATGAAAATTTTTTTGAAGGATATATTAAGAAATATTTTATTGATAATCCCCACAGAGTTTTAATGATATTAAATCCTGATCCTGAAAAAGGTAAAAAAGAAGCCCAAAAAGAACAAAAACAGCTTGAAGAAAAAAGAAAGAGTTTAAGCGATTCAGATATTGAAAAAATAAAAGAAAGAGAAAAACAGCTTAATTTTCTCCAGGAAACAAAAGAAGATCTTTCATGTCTTCCCAGTCTTGAAATTTCAGATATTTCAAAGGAAGTAAAAAAAGAATCTCCTGATAAAATTTCTCATGATAAAAAAATTTATTATTATGAAAAACCCACTTCAGAAATTTTTTATTTTAATTCTGTGTTTGGAACCGGCCATTTGCCTCCCGAACTTATTGAATATGTTCCTCTATTTACCTTTCTTGTTTCAAAAACAGGAACAAAAAAGAGAAACTATATGGACTTTACAAGAAAAATTGATGCTGTTACAGGCGGATTTGGATTTTCTCCCATGGTAAGAACTTCTGTTTTTGAAAATAGCTCAACTTTTTCATCCATAGGGTTTGGGGCAAAATGCCTTGAAAGATATCAAAAAGATATGTTTGAGCTTAGTGCAGAACTTATAAGTGATTTTTCCTTTGAAGATACACAAAGAATAAAAAGCCTTTTGCTTCAATTTAGATCAGGGCTTGAGTCTTCTGTTGTTCAAAACGGACATAAGCTTGCTATTTTGCTTGCATCAAGAAATCTTTCCCTGACCTCGTCTTTGGCTGAGTCATGGAGCGGAATTTCACAGCTAAGGCTTGTAAGAAAAATCACAGACTCCTTTGAATCAAAAATTGAAGAAGATAAAGTTTTATCATCCTTAAAAGAAAAAATGGAGCTTATAGGAAGGCTGTGTTTCAATGAAAATAACTATAAAGTCTGCATGGTTGGGGGAGAAGGGAACTTGAAAACCGGAGATGAAATTTTTTCAATTTTTTCAGATTCCTTGTCAACTAAAGGGTCAAATGGGTTTATTTCTCCTGCTTTTAAAAAATTTAACAAGCCAATAAGGGAAGCCTGGACAACTCAAAGTTCTGTGTCTTTTGTGGGTGCTGCATCCAAGGTAGCTTCTTTTGAAAAAGAAGATGCTCCTTATTTTTCAGTACTATCAAGGCTTTTAAAGTCAAATTATCTCCATAAGGAAATAAGAGAAAAGGGTGGGGCTTACGGAGGCTTTGCTCTTTATAATTCAGAAGAGGGAATTTTTTCCTGCGGTTCCTATAGAGATCCAAATATAAAACGAACCATAGATACTTTTAAAAATGGAATAGAATTTCTTAAAAAAGGAAATTTTGATTCTGATGAAATAAAAGAAGCTATTCTTCAAACAGCTTCAGAACTTGACAAACCTGATTCTCCGGCAGCTTCGGCTTCAAAAGATTTTTTCAGAAGAATTTTGGGTATTCCTGACAGCAAAAGGCAGGAGTTTAAGGAAAGACTTTTAACTGCTGACAGTGAAAAACTTGCAAATGCTGCAGGTAAATATTTTGGCTCAGATGCATTTAAAGATAATATCGCTGTTATCACAGGCAAAATTCCTTTGGAAAAGGAAGAATCTCTTTTAAGAGAACTTCACCTGGACGAAAAAGAAATCTAGCTGTTTGTTTAAAAAGTGATTGACTTAAGTTTGAGTTTTTTAAACTAAACAGGGTCAATCACTTATCAGTCTGAATTGAGCGATTTTTTAAGTTTGCTATTAGAACCGCCAAAACATGAAGTTCTCAATTCAGGTTAGCCAGTAATTCTTGGTCTGGCAATTGCTTGTTTTTATTATAAAAAGTGAGATTTTTCCCATAATCCAAGATCCTAGCCCCAGGATACTAAAGTAATCCGAAGATTTTAACTATAGCCCTGCCTTCCTTTAATCAATAAATTTTCAAATATCCTTTTTTGTAAATTGAAACTTCTGTTAATGTATTATATTGATGAAAAATCAAGATAATTAAGTTTAAGGATACTCTGATGTTTTATACAAAAAATATTGAAGATTGTTTAAAAGCTTTGGATACCAGCCCTAATGGATTAACCAGTGAAGAGGTTAAAACCCGTACAAAGCTCTATGGAAAAAACTCTTTACCCGAAACAAAAAAACAAACTTTAATAAATGTATTTTTTGCACAATTTAAAAGTCCTATAATTTATATCTTATTAATTGCTACTCTTGTTTCTTTTTTTATTAAAGAATTTACTGACGGTTTTTTTATACTGGCAGTGCTTTTTATAAATGCAATAATTGGGACATATCAGGAATATACAGCAGGAGAAAGAGCTGGTGCTTTAAAAAAAGTGATAAAAACTTTTGTAATTGTTTTAAGAGACGGGATTGAACTTGAGATTCAAAGTGAAGATCTTACCCTTGGAGATATTGTTTTTTTTGAATCTGGGGTTAAAGTTCCAGCTGATATACGTCTTATTGATGCTTATGAATTATATGTTAATGAGTCTCTTTTGACAGGTGAATCTATTGATATAAATAAAGACTCTTCATATATTTCAACAAAACCAGATGAACCTGTTGGAGATAGAAAAAATATGCTTTATGCCGGTTCAATGGTTACAAGAGGTAGGGCTATTGGTGCGGTAACTGCAATTGGCGGTGAAACAGAAATTGGTAAAATTGCTGATCTTCTGTCCCGTTCAAAACTTGCCAAAGCACCTCTGATAGAGCGTATGGAACGTTTTTCATTAAGAATTGCTTCAATTATAGCTATTGTAGTTGGTATTGTATTTATAATTGGAATCTACCAGGAAGCCCCATTAAAAGATGTGTTTTTCTTTGCAGTGGCTTTAGCTGTTTCTGCAATCCCAGAAGGACTTCCTGTGGCAATTACGGTTGCTCTTAGTATTGCAAGTGCTTCAATGAGCAAACGTAATGTGATAGTAAGAAAACTATCAGCTATTGAAGGACTTGGTTCAAGTACTCTTATAGCAAGTGATAAAACAGGCACCCTGACCCAAAATCTTCTTAGTGTAGAACATTTTGTCACACCTAAAAAAACATACACTTCAAAAGAAAATATTGATAAAAACGTACTTCTTTGCTCAATTTTATGTAATGAATCAGCCTATCATAAAGAAGATGGTGAATTTAAATTTCTAGGAGATCAGGTGGATGTTGCTTTAGCAAGATATGCACTTTCTTTGGATAATTCACTGGTTGATAAGCACAAAAATTTAACAGCTATAAACAAATTGCCCTATGAACCAGAAAATAAATACTCAGGAATGACTTATGAAATTGATAATAAAAAAATGCATTTTATTAAAGGTTCTCCTGAGGTTATTTTAAGTAAATCTTTATTAAGTAAAGCTGAAATTAATCTGATAAATGAGCAAGTTGATTTATGGGCGGCAAAAGGATTTAGAAATATTGCCTTAGCTTATAAAATAAGTAATGAAGAGGAGATAGCCTCCTATGATTACACTTACCTTGGTTTTGCTGCTATTGCAGACCCTTTAAGAGAAGGGGTTGCAATGGCTGTGAAAACAGCCGAAAAAGCTGGGGTAAAAGTTTGTATGGTAACAGGAGATCATCCAAATACTGCATTTTTTATCTCAGAACAACTTGGGATTGCAACAAATAGGGATGAAGTAATAGATGGGGTGGAAATTTCCAGATGGCAAGAGGGTGGAGCAAAAAAGGAAGAACTTGCAAATAAACGTGTTTTTGCACGGGTCTCCCCTGAACAGAAACAATTGATTGTTCAAGCATTTCAAGCTCTTGGCCATTATGTAGCAGTAACAGGGGATGGAGTAAATGACGCTCCGGCACTTAGACATGCAAATATTGGAATTTCCATGGGTAAAAGCGGGACAGATGTGGCACGTGAGGCCAGCGATATTATTTTAACAGACGACTCTTTTGGTTCTATTGTAAATGGAATTGAAGAAGGACGTGTTGCTTATGATAATATTCGTAAAGTTATCCACCTGCTTATATCTACAGGGTTTGCAGAAGTTATAATGGTTTTATTATCCTTACTTTTTTTTCTTCCCCTACCTTTATTACCTGTGCAGCTTTTATGGTTAAATCTTGTTACAAATGGTTTTCAAGATGTTGCTCTTGGTTTGGAAAAAGCAGAACCTGGAGTGTTAGAACGTAAACCTCGTAAGCCAAAAGAAGCTATTTTTAATAAGGTTATGATTTCAAGGGTTGTTGTAGGTGGTTTATACATGGGTATTACAGCCTTTGCTCTTTTTTATACACTTCTTAATTTAGGTTACCAAGAAGATTCAGCACGGAATCTAACACTTCTTTTAATGGTTTTATTTGAAAATATTCACGTGTTTAATTCTCGTACAGAACATATTTCTGTATTTAAAATAAACCATTTAAAAAATAAGTTTTTATGGATTTCTGTTTTAGCTGCCCAAAGTGTGCATATTGCATCTATGTATATTCCATTTATTGAATCTGTACTAAAAACCCAGCCAGTGAGTTTAAAAGAATGGACTATGCTGCTTGTCCTTGCATTAACACTTTTAATAGTTATGGAAGTTGAAAAAATTATAAGAAAAAATATATAAAAAATACAAAAAGTTTTTGTGCTTAATCAAGAGCTCTTAAAATAGTTTCTGCTTCTTTTTCTCCAAGATGACCTGATTCTTTTGCAATTTTAACAGTATGTTCGCACATAATCTTATAGAAACTGCCCATTTCTGGGATTGATTGTAAAATACTTTTTCTATGGGATTTAATTGTTTGGCTGTCACCCCTTGCAACAGGCCCGGTAAGTGCTTTTCCTGTGCCTTTGGCCATTATGTTTTCAAGGGTTCCTCTTATCAGGGGAGCTATTATTTGAAGGCCGTTTTCCTTTTCTATTCCTGCTGCTTCAAGAAAAGAAAGTGAAATATCAGTTAGTGTAACAAGATAGTTTGAAGCAATAACAGCCGCAGCATGGTAAAGGGTTTTACCCTCTGTTTTAAGAGTAAAAGGAACACTTCCCAAAAGAATTGCAAGGTTTTTTCCAATATCAACAGCTTCATTTTCTCCTTCAATTCCCATAACAATCCCTTTGAATGGATTTTTTGAGACCAAAAGACCTGCAAAACTTTGAAGAGGGTGAAAAGATGCGGTAAAGCTTCCTTTGTTTTTAAGAGATAAAAGTATGGTTGAAGGAAGGGAACCGCTGCAATGGAAGAAAAATTTGTCTTTAATTTTAATATCTGATTTTGAAATTTCAAGGGCTGTTTTTTCAATAATATCATCTGGGGTTGTTATGAAAATAATTTCAGAGGCTTCAACAAGTTCATTTGGGTTTGAAAAAACTTTTGAACCTGTGATTTCCCTGGTTTCTTCTGAGGTTTGAGTTCGAGAATTGAAAACTCCAGATATTTCAATTTTTTTTTCTATAAGGTAGTATAAAAGATTTTTTCCAAGCCTTCCTGTTCCTATGATTCCGATTTTTTTGTTCACCAGTCCCCCCAAGTTAATTTGTTTTTAATCTTCAGCAGATATGAAAGTTAATTAATCCAGGTAAAATAAAAAAAGGCAGGGAAAACCCTGCCTTTAAAAAAATCAAACTAAATTATTTTTTACTTACTTGCAAATCCTGCTTCAGGCATTGCCATAACAGAAGCAGTTGTGTTTTTTACTGCGTCCATACGTCCCATTGCTGCAGGAAGAAGCATGTCATAGAAAAATTTTGCTGTTTCAATCTGACCTTGGTAGAAAGGAATATCTCTTTTCTTTGCAGACTCAAGTTTTTGTGTTGCAACAGCTGCTCTGTCAGCATGAGCCCATGCCATACACATGTCGCCGCAGATTTCAAGGAAGATGGTAGCTGTACCAAAAGCATCCATGATTTTATCGCTCATGGCTGTTTTACCCATATGCATTGCACAGTCGCCAACTTTGTTAAGAGCTTCCTGAAGTTTGTCAGCCATCTCTGGAAGACCGGCATTTTTAGCTTTTTCAATTGTAGCCATAACTTCGCCCATAAGATCCATCAAAGGCTTACCTTTTTTCATACCAAGTTTACGACCAAGAAGGTCCATAGCTTGAATACCGTTTGTACCTTCATAGATACAGGTAATTTTTGCATCTCTATAGTGCTGTGCCTGAGGATATTCTTCAATAAATCCGTAACCACCGTAAATCTGAACTCCGCTTGAAGCAACTTCAACAGCCTTGTCAGTTGCGTAGGCTTTTGCAATAGGAGTAAGAAGTTCTATGATTCCGTCCCACTTTTCTTTTTCTTCAGGAGTTTCAGCAAGTGTGCCAAGGTCGAAACATCTTGAAAGGTAATAGATAAGATAACGGCATCCGTCAACATAGGACTTCATAAGAAGAAGCTGTCTTCTAACGTCAGGATGATGGATGATTGAAACTTTTACAGGATCAGGGTTGAAAGCGTCAAGAAGGTTTGGTCCCTGAATTCTTTCTTTTGCATAATCAACTGCATTTGCATAAGAAGCGGACTGGAAGCCTAGTCCCTGAAGAGCAACGCCCTGACGAGCTTCATTCATCATGAGGAACATATACTTCATACCTCTATTCTTCTCGCCTATAAGTTCACCTATACAGTTCCCTTTTGAGCCGAAAGCAAGAGTACATGTTGCGTTTCCGTGGATACCCATTTTTTCTTCGATACCAACAGTTTCAACGTCGTTTGCTTCACCAAGAGAACCATCTTCGTTAACTCTGATTTTTGGAACCAGGAATAGAGAAACACCCTTTGTACCTGCAGGCTCGCCTTCAATTCTTGCAAGAACTGGATGTACAATGTTTTCTACAAGGTCAGAGTCACCGCCTGAGATGAAAATTTTAGTCCCTGAAATTGTGTAGGTACCGTCATCATTTAGTTTTGCAGTGGTTTCAAGAGCACCAACGTCAGAACCAGCGTTAGCTTCTGTAAGGCACATGGTTCCGCCCCATTTACCTGACCAAAGATTTCTAAGGTAGGTCTCTTTTTGCTTATCTGTACCAAATGCGTAAATAATGTTTCCAGCACCATGGGTAAGACCTGGGTACATAAGAAAAGCACAGTTAGCACCTGTGAAAAGCTCACCACATGCCATTGCAAGAAGGTGAGGCATTCCCTGTCCGCCCCATTCTTCTTCATCCATCATTGCAATCCATCCGCCTTCGCAATAGTTTTTGTAAGGCTCATGAAATGAGGGAGGAACAAATACTTTTCCATTTTCAAGCTTAAGCCCGTCTGGATGACCGTTTTCCACGTCAGCTAGCTTGTTTGTTGGAAGAATTTCTTTTACAGCAAGATTTCTTGCTTCTTTAAGAAGCATCTTTGATGTTCTTTCATTGTAAGCTGCAAATTTTTCAGTTTCAGAAACTGATGCACCATCAAAAACTTCAAAAAGCAAAAATTCTTGATCTCTTGGATCTGCTAGTTCTAAAGCCATTAATCTCTCCTTAATATTAAGTTAGTTAACCAAATTTACTTAAAATCAGTTTAAAAGGGACCCTTGTGCCATAAAGGTAACTTAAAAACTTTTTTTATTTTTTAAAAGACCTGAGGTGAAAATCTGAAATCCATTGTCAAGTCTTTGTTTAAACTTTTGATTGTCTTCCCTGTTTATTATCCACGAAGAAGCCGATGAAGTTATAATTGAAATAAAAAGTTCGCTAAGCTCTTTTGTCGAATAGGATTTAAAATAACCTTTGTCAATCCCGTCATTAAAAACATCAGTAAAGAGGCTAAGTAGTTTTTCAACCAAAATTTTTATTTCATATTTTAAATTTTCTTCAAAGAGTTCCCAGAAGCCCTGTCTTTCCTGAAGGTATATTTTTGTAAAATCTTTGTTCTCAAGGCAAAAAAAATAATGCTCATTCATTCCTTTTCTAAGTCTTTCAAGAGGGTGGGTCTCTTTATTTTCAATTGCTTCTTTAATAGTTTTAGTTAGTTCTTTCCCTTTTATTTTTAAAAGCTCAAAGTAAATGTTTTCCTTGCTTTTAAAAAGACTGTAAATCGTTGCAAGAGGAAGTTCTGACTGAGTGCTTATTTCTGACATTGTTGCACCATGAAAACTTTTTTTGGCAAAACAAATTAAAGCAGCTTCAATAATATCGAGCTTTCTTCTTTTAATTTCTTTTTGTTTTCTGGTGAGTTTTTCCATAATCTTAATATATTATAAAGAACTTTTTAGGACTACTAAAAAAAAAGCATCCTTGTCAAAATAAAATGAGTCGGTTGCTTTTATTTCTTTTCATTATCATTCTTTTCATCGTCTATTTCTTTTAGAGCTTCTTCATTGCCGGTTGAAGCTTTTTTAAAGTTTTTGATTGCTTTTCCAAGTCCGCTTCCTATTTCAGGAAGTTTGCCTGCTCCAAATACAAGAAGAACTATAACAAGAACTATTATAAGTTCAGTAACTCCTATTCCTCCGAACATCTCACACCTCTAATTTCCGGATAAATTTATAAGTTTATCTGGAACAGTATTTGTCTATTATTAGTTAAATGTTATTAACACTACAAAGTTTGAGTGTCAATCATTTAAAAGAAGAGGTTTACTTTAGATTGAAAAGTCCAAAAGGGCCTGTTTTACTAAGATATCAGGCTCTTTTTTGGGTAGACTAAATCTTTTTTTAAAACCTTGGTCAATACTCTGTAAATTGCATAGGTTTGATTTTTTTACAAAGCTGGGCTCCTGATTCAGAATAAAGAATACTTGACCTTGACTTTATCCTGATAATATTGTCAGAGGTAGCTTGAATTTTAAATACAAATAATTTTTTAATAAATTGCCGGAGAATAAAAATGTCAGATAAGTTGTTAAATAAGTTTGAGGGTTCTCAAAAATATGTTCTTGACGAAGAGCTTGCAAGAATTGTTAACATTTCCATTGGCCTTGAAATGCCGCTTTTACTTAAAGGTGAACCAGGAACCGGAAAAACAATGCTTGCCCATGCAATAGCCCAGAGCCTAAGGATGCCTCTTTTAGTCTTAAACGTCAAATCAAGCATGAAGCTTGTTGAGGCTCTTTATCAATATGACACTCTTACAAGATTGAATGACAGCCGTTTTGGTGATTCTTCAAGGGATGTGAGTAATATTGAAGATTATATTAAAATGGGAACCATAGGTAGATCTTTTACAACAGATGAAAGAACTGTTTTATTAATTGATGAAATAGACAAGGCTGATACAGATTTTCAAGATGACATGCTTGATGTTCTTGATCAAATGGAATTTGATATAATTGAAATTGATAAAAGGGTAAGTGCAAAGAACAGGCCGGTAATAATAATTACCTCAAATGCAAAAAAAGATCTTTCAGATCCTTTTCTTGGCAGGTGCAACTTTCATCATATTGCATTTCCTGATCCAAAAATGATGCGTAAAATTATTAATGTTCATTTTCCGACTATTGATTCTGATCTTGCTGAAAATGCAATTTCAACATTTTTTAAGTTAAGGGAGCTTGACGGAATAGAAAAACGACCGGCAACAAGAGAGCTTATAAACTGGATAAGAGCACTAGATCTGGATCCTGACTTTCGTGCAAAGGATCTTATCAAAGGCAAAGTTCCTTTCCTTGGAATTTTATTCAAAAAAAGCCCTGATTATGAAAGAGTCGGAAACGCGTTGGGCAGAAGACGATTGATTTAGGCGGGATAAAATTATGTTTATAGGTTTTTTTTATACACTGAAAAATGTTGGGGTTCCAGTTAATCCCACAGCTTTTCTAAGACTTCAGGAAGCCTTATCAAAGGGCTTTATTACAAATCTGGATGATTTTTATTTTTCAGCAAGAACCATCCTTGTAAAAAGTGAAAGATATTTTGACATTTATGATCAGGTCTTTGCCTATTATTTCGAAGGTGCTGAGCTTCCTGAAGAGGAAGGTCTTGAACTTGATGAAATTGTAAAGGGGCTTCTTGATGAATGGCTTAAAAATCCAAAGGAAATTTCAGATCTTCTTGGAATTGATGAAAATAAAATAAGTCAGCTTTCCCCAGAAGAATTAATAGACTATTTCAAGGAAAGACTCAAAGAGCAGACCGAACGCCACGAAGGCGGAAACAAGTGGATAGGAACAGGAGGAACCTCTCCTGTAGGGCACTCAGGATATCATCCCGGCGGAATGAGAGTGGGAGGGGTTTCAAGGAATAAATCCGCTTTAAAAGTTGCCAATGAAAGAAGATATAAAGATTACTCAGGAAGAGGCCCTTTAAATCAGTCCATGATAGGCGAAGCACTTAAAAGACTTAGGAATTTGATTCCTGCAGGGCCAAAAGATCAGGTAAATATTGACAAGTCTATTTATCAGACCATGAAAAATGCAGGTGAAATTGAAATAATTTTTGACAGATCCCTTAAAGACAAGCTCAAGGTTGTTCTTGCAATAGATAATGGCGGCTGGTCAATGGATCCCTATGTTGATTTGGTTCAGACTCTTTTTGATTATGCCAGGGCTCAGTTCAAGGAAGTAAAAACGTATTTTTTTCACAATACAATCTATGATTATGTTTGGGAAGATTCCACAAGATATAAAAAACCTGTGAAGGTTTCGGACTTTTCAAAGTTTGATCCTGAAACAAGGTTTATTATTATTGGCGATGCAAGTATGGCTCCCTATGAACTTCTTGCAAGAAACGGGGCAATAAGTATAAGCCAGATGTCTGGGAAACCAAGCGTTGAACAGCTCCAGTTTATCACTGAAACTTTTCCCCATCATGTATGGCTAAATCCGGTTCCAGGCTCTGTCTGGGGATATACACATACAATTACTGTTATTTCACGTCTTTTTCCCATGTTTGAGTTTACCCTGGATGGTCTTGAGGGTGCAGTTACCCAGCTGATGAAAAAAGATTGATAGTTGTTTAATCTTAATTTTAGAATACAAAATTATTTTAGGCTGGGTTACTTTTTTATGTTTTTTGGGATTTAAATTTTTATACTTTGGTGCAACTTTGTAAAAATTTAATTTTTTAAATCGGAATTGTTTTGAATTTAGCCTTATCATTTAAATAAAATTAGTTTTGAGTAAAGGCCTATAATGGAGAGCAAATGAAGAGCTGGTTTATATTAATTTTAATTTCAGTCTTTTTTTTAACTGGTTTAAACGGCTGTGATTCAAAAGAAAAAGAAAAAACCTGGCGTTTAACTTATAGTGTTTTTTTTCCTGCATCCCATGAACAATTCAAAGCTGCAGAAAACTGGGCCCGGGAAATTGAAGCAAAAACAAACAATAAAGTCAGAATTGTAATATTTCCAGGGGGAACCTTAACCAGTGCAAAAAACTGCTATGATGGTGTTGTTTCAGGTATTTCAGATATAGGAATGTCTTGTTTTGGATATACAAGAGGAAAATTCCCTGTAATGGAAAGTCTTGATTTGCCCCTTGGATACCCCGATGGAATAACTGCTTCAAAAGCGGTTAATGAATTTTATAAAAATTTGAGGCCAAAAGAGCTTGATGAGGTAAAAGTTTTATATGTTCATGCCCATGGGCCGGGGCTTCTTCACAGTGTAAAAAAAGTTGAAACCCTTGAAGATTTTTCAAAACTTAAAATAAGATCCACAGGGCTTAGTTCAAAGGTTGTTGAATCCCTTGGGGGTATTCCTGTTGCCATGGCTCAGGGAGAGACCTATGAAGCAGTCAAAAGAGGAGTGGTGGAAGGAACATTTGGACCCATTGAAGTTTTAAAAGGCTGGAGACAGGCTGAAGTTGTAAAGTCAACAACAGACACTTCCAACATAGGATATACCACAACAATGTATGTTGTGATGAATAAGAAAAAATGGGAAAGTCTTCCTGAAGAAATAAGAAAAGCCATTGAAAAAATAAATGAAAAAGCTGTTTTAGCCCATGGAGCAGCCTGGGATAAAAGCGATGCTGAGGGAAAAAAATTGAGCCTTGAACTTGGTAATAGCTATCTTACTCTTTCCCAGGAAGAAAAAGCTTTGTGGAAGGAAAAAGTTAGCCCTGTTATTCAGGAATATATTGATTCTGCAAATTCAAACGGATTTGACGGTAAAAAAATAGTTGGTGAAATTTTAAGGCTTATCAAAATCCATTCAAAAGATGCTGGTACTGAATAAAATCTGATTTTAAAAACTTTTAATTTCAATCAGGCTTGATAAAATTAAAAAAGTCCTAATAACTTTATCAAGTTTTTTGATTTTAAGATAAAAGTTTATATAAAAGACTTTACTTTTGTAAAAAGTTCTAATTTTCAGGTATAGGCAAAACTATGATGGACATAAAAACTTAAAAATAATATAACAACCGGGTTTTAGGCTTATAAATTTTGCAAAAGGTTGAACTTTGGTTTCAAGAATTAATAAAAAAACAGATAAAATTATTACACATCTTGCTCTCAAGCTTAATTACGGAGCGTGTATTACCCTTTTTCTTATGATGCTCATAACCTGTGTTGATATCATAATGAGATTTTTTAGACATCCTCTTCCCGGAGCATATGAACTTGTGGGTTTTTTTGGTTCCCTTACTGTTGCTTTTGCATTGGCTGCAACCTCCCTTGGAAAAGGGCATATAGCTGTTGAGTATCTTGTAAGTAAATTCCCAGAAAAGCTTCATAACTTTATAGAAAGAATCAACTGCTTTGTTTGTTCAATAATTTTTGGAGTTATTACATATCAGACGTTTTTATATTCTTTCAGCTTAAAGGCAAGCAATGAAGTCTCAATGACACTTCAGGTGCCGCTTTATCCTTTTTCAATGGGAATAGCTGTTGGTTGTGCCATGGTTTCAATAGTTATGCTTTTTCAGTCTTTAAATCTTGCCCGTTATGGCTTAGGGGAGTGAAATGTCTTTTACTCTTATAGGAATAATTGGAGTTTTAGCGCTTTTTGTGCTTATTTTTTTAAGAATGCCTGTTGGTTTTGCCATGCTTTTAACAGGAGTTGTTGGATTTGCAGTGATTGTATCGCCTTCAGCCGCCCTGGCAATGATGGTAAATGATTTAGTAGATGTTTTTGGTTCATACAGCCTCACTGTTATTCCTTTGTTTATTCTAATGGGCCAGGTTGCTTTTCATGCTGGAATAAGCACCAGACTGTTTTCTGTTGCACATAAATGGATAGGTCATCTTCCAGGAGGAATGGCAATAGCAGCAATTGGTGCCTGTGCTGGATTTTCTGCAATTTGTGGTTCTACCAATGCAACTGCTGCAACAATGGCGGCTGTAACCCTTCCTGAAATGAAAAAATATAAATACTCAGATGCCCTTGCAACCGGAGTTATTGCTGCAGGCGGAAGTCTTGGTATTTTAATTCCTCCAAGTGTTATTTTCATTGTTTACGGGATTATAACAGAGCAATCAATTGGTGATCTTTTTATGGCAGGAATTATTCCCGGAGTTGTTCTTACTCTTTTATTTTCAATTGTTGTTGTTGTTTGGAGTATTTTGAGGCCAATGGATGCCCCAAGAGGTGAAAAGCACGATTTTAAAACAAAAATAAAATCCCTTACAGGAGTTTTAGAAACAATTTTGCTTTTTATCCTGGTTATGGGAGGTCTTTTTGGAGGTTTATTCACTCCAACAGAAGCTGCAGGTGTAGGATCTTTTGGAACAATAATTTTAGCTGTTTTAAGAAGAAATATTAATTTCAAAGGGCTTTTGGACGCTTTTACAGAAACAACAAGAATTTCATGTATGATTTTAATGATTGTTGCAGGAGCTACAGTTTTGGGACATTTCCTTGCAATAACCCAGATTCCCTTTCAAATAGCAGGCTGGGTAGGGGGGCTTGATTTTCCCTCATGGGCTGTAATTTCAATTATAATTTTAATTTACGTTATAGGCGGCTGTTTTATTGATGCACTTGCACTTATAATGCTAACAGTTCCAATTTTTTATCCGGTTGTAATAGGACTTGGGTACAATCCTGTGTGGTTTGGGGTTGTAATAGTGCTTGTCACCCAAATTGGAGTTATCACCCCTCCGGTTGGTATCAATGTTTATGTTGTTAGAAGTGTGGCAACAAATGTAAGAATTGAAACAATATTCAGGGGGGTAGTTCCTCTTTTATTTGCAATAATAGCGGCCACTGCTCTTTTGTTGATTTTTCCTTCCCTTGCTTTGTTTCTTCCTGAATTCATGGCAAAATAAAATGAAAATATTTGTAGATGCAGATGCCTGTCCCAAGGAAATAAAACAATTTATTTTTGATGTCTCAAGAAGAACAAAAATAAAATCAGCCTTTGTTTCAAACAAGCCAATAAAAGTGCCTTTATCTCCTCATATAGAAACAATAGTTGTAACTGCAGATAATGATGCTGCAGACAATGAAATAGTAAAACTTGCAAAAGAAAAAGATCTTTGTGTTACTTCAGATATTCCCCTTGCCTCATTTTTAATTGAAAAAGAATGTTTTGTCTTAAGTCCTTTTGGTGAGCTTTTTACAAAAGAAAATATAAAAGCAAAATTAAATACAAGAGATTTTATGGATTCTTTAAGGGGAAGCGGGATTAATCCAAAAGGAAGTCCTCCTTTTTCTGTGAAAAACAAACATCTTTTTTCAAACAATTTTGATAAGATTATTGTAAGATATTTAAACAGTTTAAAAAAATAAATTTCAGGGTTTAAATTTCCTTTTTACCAAACAAATCTTCTTTTTTTTCCCACCTGTCATGAAACCAGAACCAATGTTCAGGGGTTTGATAAATTTTTTCACCCAAAACTTTATTGTAGATTTCTGTATATGTTTTTAAATCTTTTTTAAAGTCCGATCTTAAAGGTCTTTTTAAAGGAGGAAAAAACTTTAATTTATATTTGCCATTTTCAAGCCTATAGCAAAAAATTGGAACTATTTCAGGTTTGTATCTTAAATCAAAAAGAGCAATCCCCTTGTTTGTTTTTGAAGGATGTCCCATGAAAGAAGCATCAACAGCAGAGTTTCCAAGGGCCCTTTGATCTGTTAAAACTCCTACCACTCCTTTTTTTCTTAAAATCTGGCTTATCATTGTTGCACTTTGCTTTTTGTCTATAACAAGATTACCTGTTTTTCTTCTTATGGTTTTTATGAGCTGATCAAGGGGTTCAAAGTCAAGTTTTCTTGCTATGAGGTGAATGGGTTGATGAAGAATAAGAGGGGCAGACAAGGCCATTAGTTCCCAGTTTCCAAAATGAGCACTTAAAAGAAAAATCGGCCTGTTTGATTTTTTTGCCTTTAAATAATTTTCAAAACCTTCAACTTTTTCAATTTCATTGATAATTTGAGATTTAGAAAGCCTTTTTAGCCTTAAAATTTCAAATGTTGTTATTGAATGGAAAATAAAGTTTTTTCTTGCCAGTTTTTTTATCTCCACAGGACTCATTTTGTCTGAATATATTTTTTTAAGGTTATGGATGGCAATAAACCTTCTTTTTTTGCCAAAGGCAAACCAGATTTTTCCAAAAAAAATTCCAAGATATCTTCCAGTTGATTTTGGGATAAATGAAAGAAAATTTGCAATCATATTTATTATAATAGTTTGAAGTTTTTGCATTTTAGTTTCCAATTCTAAAAAGGGAACAAGTGTTTTGAAAAATAGTTTCTGAAGTTTTTGAAACATCAATATTTTTGATCTCGGCAATTTTTTTAACAATTACAGGAAGAAAAGAAGGCTCATTTCTTCTTGTTTTGTTTTTATGGGGTGCAGGGGTAAGATAGGGAGAATCAGTTTCAACAAGAATTCTGTCAAGGGGAATATCTTTTAAAAGTTCTCTTAGTTTTTCTCCTCGTTTTTTTATTGTAAGAATTCCTGTAATCCCTATGTAAAAACCCAGATCAAGATATGAGAAAAGCTCATCTCTATCACCGCTAAAGCAATGAACAACCCCGTTTTTTATATTTTGACTTTGAATTATTTCAAGAAATCTTTTGTTAGTGTCCCTTTCGTGAAAAATAAGGGGAAGATCAAGAGCAGATGCTTCTTCAATTTGTCTTAAAAACCATTTTTCCTGGTCTTTTTGGGGAGAATGCATTCTATTGAAATCAAGTCCTGTTTCTCCCCAGGCTTTTACTTTTTCATCTTTTGCCATTTCTTTAAGTTTAGATATTATTTCTTCCGAGCAATTTGATGAATCATGGGGGTGAACTCCCACTGAAATAAATACATTTTTATATTTTCTTGCAATTTCAAGGGCTTTTTTACAGGTGTTTAAACTGACTCCTGCAATCATTAAATGGGAAACTCCATTTTTTGCTGCCCTTTCAATTACCTGGGGCAGATCTTTGTTAAAGCTTTTGTCGTTTATGTGGCAATGACTTTCAAAAATTTTCATTTAAATCCTGCTTTTTTTGTCACGTTAATAGTTTTTGTATCTCAATAGCACTGGAATAATAAAAATTCAACCTGTGCAGGAGGCTGTTTAAGTTTTATAAGCCTTTCAGGTTCAAGTTTCAAATAGCCAACCCGGGTTTTAGTTAGAATAATTTCTGATTTTATTGCTTGATAAGGAAGTCTATTGTGAATAAAGTATTTTTAGAAATAATCTGACACTTGGAAAAAAAATTCCTGAGGAGATATTTATGTATGAGATAGTCAAAAGAAAAGAAATAGCAAAAGATATAATTTTAAATGAGATTAAGGCTGCAGATATTGCCATGAAGGCAAATCCAGGTCAGTTTGTTCTTGTTAAGGCCAATGAACATGGAGAAAGAGTTCCTTTTACAATTGCCATCTCAGATAAAAAAAAGGGCACAATCACAATAATTTATATGGTTATTGGAAAATCAACCATGATTTTTTCTTCCCTTAAAGAAGGAGATTATTTTGAAGATGTGATTGGTCCCCTTGGAATGGCTACTCATTTGGAAAAGCTTGAAAGAGTTGTTTGTGTTGGAGGAGGAACAGGAATAGCTGTTTTATATCCCCTGGCAAAAGGTTTTGTTGAAAAAGGCAGCAATGTTGATGTGATTTTAGGTGCGAGAAATAAAGAGCTTTTGATTTTAAAAGATGAAATGGATGAGATTGCAAAAAATCTTATTATTTGTACTGATGACGGGAGCCTGGGAAGAAAAGGTTTTGTTACAGAGGCTTTAAAAGATGAGCTTGAAAAAGGAAAAGTTGATCTTGTAATTGCTGTTGGTCCTGTGATGATGATGAAGGCTGTTTCAGAGCTTACTAAAAAATATAAGACCAAAACTTTGGTGAGCCTAAATCCTATTATGATTGACGGAACAGGAATGTGCGGTTGCTGTCGTGTAAGTGTTGGCGGTAAAACAAAGTTTGCCTGTGTTGACGGGCCTGAATTTGACGGCCATGAAGTGGATTTTAATGAGCTTCAAATGAGACTTACAGCATATAAGGACAAGGAGAAAAAAGCCTGTGAAGATTATAAATGTAAAGTAAGAGAGCAGGGGGACAATAAATAATGGCTGAAAAACAAAAAAAAATTCCAAGACAAAAAATGCCCGAGCAAAAACCTGAAATAAGAAGATCTAATTTCAAGGAAGTTCCCTTTGGTTTTGACAAGGAAACAGCACTTCTTGAGGCTTCAAGATGTCTTAAATGCAAAAAACCTTTTTGTGTTGAAGGTTGTCCTGTGTCAGTTCCCATCCCTGAGTTTATTTCTTTAATTCTTGAAGAAAAATTTGAAGATGCAATCACTGAAATAAGAAAGAAAAACTTTCTTCCTGCGGTTTGCGGAAGGGTTTGTCCCCAGGAAAATCAATGCGAAGGAAGCTGTATTTTAGGAAAAAAAGGAACTCCTGTTGCTATTGGTGCTTTGGAGCGTTTTGTAGCAGACAGGGAAATAAATTCAGGTAAAAAAGAAGTTTGTTTTAATATAAAAAAGACAGGTAAAAAAGTTGCAGTTGTAGGATCAGGACCTTCAGGGCTTACAGTGGCAGGAGATTTGGCTTTAAAAGGACACGAGGTAACAGTTTTTGAAGCCTTTCATAAGGCAGGCGGTGTTTTAGTTTATGGAATTCCAGAATTTCGACTTCCCAAAAAAATTGTTGAATATGAAATTGAAAAATTAAAATCCTGCGGAGTAAAATTTGTTTTAAATTATGTGATAGGAAAAATAAAAACAATTGATGACCTTTTTGAAGAAGGTTTTGATGCTGTATATATAGGAGTAGGAGCAGGGCTTCCCAGATTTTTAAATATTGAAGGTGAAAATTTCAATGGAGTTTATTCAGCTAATGAATACCTTACAAGGGCAAATCTTATGAAGGCCTATGACTCTGATTATGATACTCCTATTGCAATAGGTAAAAATGTTGTGGTTGTGGGAGCAGGAAACGTTGCAATGGATTCTGCAAGAACAGCTTTAAGACTTGGCGGAGAAAATGTTTCCATTGTGTATAGAAGATCCAGGGATGAAATGCCGGCAAGAGCTGAAGAACTTCACCATGCAGAAGAAGAGGGAATTGATTTTAAGCTTCTTAGAAATCCTGTAAAAGTTCTTGGAGATGAAAAAGGCTGGATCAAAGGAGTGGAGTGCATAAAAATGGAACTTGGCGAACCAGATGATTCAGGAAGAAGAAGTCCTGTTGAAATCAAGGGGAGTGAGTTTGTTCTGGATTGTGATCTTATGATAATTGCGGTTGGAAGCGGAGCAAATCCTGTACTTACAAGTTCTGAAAAAGAATTGAATCTTTCAAAAAGAGGCTATATTGAAACTGATTCTGAAACTGGAAAAACTTCAATTAAAGCTGTGTGGGCAGGAGGAGATATTGTCACAGGTCAGGCAACTGTAATTATGGCAATGGGAGCTGGAAGAAAAGCTGCCAATGATATAGATAAATATTTAAGTGAACTTTGATTGGAATTCTTTTATTTTATCTTTTAAACCCAGGCGGATTTTTCCGCCTGGATTTTTTGTAAATATGGGTAATTATGAAGTCGGGGATTTTTTTAAACACCTGCCGGGTTTGGAAATAAAGAATTTTAATTCTCAAGTTTTTTAGTAATCTTGAAAATTTGGTTGTTTTTAAGGCATCGCATCAATTCTTAAGAAACTGAGCGAAGCCTGATCTTTCTTTTTATTTAAGTTCAATCTTAAATGGCACAGCTCTTTAAATTTTCTTTAATTCTTTTGTAAACATCCGAAAACAAAATAAGACCTACAATTTCGTTCCCTTCTTTAACAAAAAGAGAGCCATGGCGGTTGACAATGAAAAGGTGAAAAGCAACGTCTATACTATCGTTGATATCTACCATCTGGGCAGCTTTTGGCATTTTAATAAAATCACGTATTTTGATGGAATTTGCTCTTTTGCAAAGTTCTGCAAAAGGCTTGTTCCACAATTGCAGCTGATCCTTCATTGCCATAATTGAACTTTTAATCAATTCGGAATATTGATTGGTTTTGAATCTATCCATATAGTCATATTTAGGCTCTAAGCCCTCGACAATATCCATGGGAGATATTTTCCCAATGATTTTTCCATTGTTGTCATGGACGAGTAAAATTCTTTCAGGAGTTTTCCCTGCCTTAAACTCCTCGTCAACATTTTCAAGGGTCGCCACTCCTTCCATAAAGGTGGCGCTGCTTGGAATAACTGGGAATCCGCCTATGGGACGCATTACTTCATTTACTTTGATATTATCCATTAATTTTTCTCCTTGAGGTTTAAGCTATCCTAATTCCAATCCACAACGTGAAAAAAGAAAACTGAATTTAATCTTTGATTGTTTTTAGATAGAGGGTTGTGAAAATAATAAAGTACTAGTTTAAGGAATAAAAAAAATTATAACACAAGCTGTGTGTGTGTTCAAGAAGATTAATAGCAGTTGTAACTGATTAAGGGCGGGTGGCTTGCTATTATTTTAAGATTCTCCTGGAGCAGGGCTAGTTCAGTTTAGATCCAGGATATTTAATTTTAAATTTATCAATTTTTTTCATTAATCTGTGGGTTTTGAACAATGTCATAATTGTTTTCTAAAAATTCAGGATTTAGTCAAATTTTAAAACTTCACCAATATTTTTAAAATTATTTTTTGAAATAACCAGCCTTAGTTTTTCCTAAATTGCATCAGGCATCGACTGAAGTATAGCCTGATGCAAATTGGTTTTATCTTTGAAAAACCTAAAGTTTCTCAATTCAGGTTTAAATCAAATTTATATATTTTCAGGATATAAAGCCGCTGCTTTAGAATCCAGGACAATGGTAAGGTTTTTATGCTGTTTCAAGGCGGAAGCAGGCAGGGCTTCATCTATGGGGCTGTGAAAAAGTTTGGCCATAATCTCTGCCTTGTTGCTTCCTGTTGCCACTAAAATTATTTCTTTTGCTTCTAAAATATCCAAAATACCCAGGGTGATTGCATGGGTGGGAACTTCTTTTTTGTTTTTAAAAAATCTGCCATTATCAATTCGGGTTTGCCTGGTAAGTTCAATTACATGGGTACGGCTGGAAAAGCTGGTGTGGGGCTCGTTAAAGCCAATATGCCCGTTTGAGCCGATACCAAGCAGCTGCAAATCCAGTCCACCTATGTCCTGAATTGCTTTGGAATATTTTTTGCATTCTTCTTCAACATTTTCAGCCATCCCATCGGGCAGGTTTACTCTTTGCTTTGGTATATTCAGGTTGTTAAATAAATGCTCATACATATAGTAGTTATAGCTTTGCGGATGATTTGCACTTAAACCTATATACTCATCTAGATTAAAAGTAGTCAGTTTAGATAGATCCAGAGAGGTTTGAGAAATAAGTTCTAACAATTTTGCATATACCGGCTCCATTGTACCTCCGGTTGCCAACCCTAAAATAGTATTTGGTTTTGCCTGAATTTTTTTCATTATCCTTTGAGCGGTGTATTTTGAGACTTCATCCACAGTATCGAAGATTTTGTACATAAAGAAAGACCTTTATTTTATATTTTGTTGTAGTTAATTTAGTTTTGAGCTGTTTTTATTTTGTTGATTTTTCAATTTCCAGAATTTAGCCTTTAATTAATTTTTTTGAATTAAATCTTATTTTATATTAATTATGAACAAATATACTTATTAAGTTTTTTTAAATGAAACAACAAAAAAATATCTATTTTTATCAACCAAGACTAAATTTTTTAATTTTAATCAAGGTTAAGAAAACTCCGCTTTACTCGATGGTTACCAAGATAGGACTAAATGAACAAAGGAATTAATTATTGCATCTTCTGAAAATGAGTAATAAGACTAGTTTAATTAAATAATGAGCCGAGAGAAAGTCAGATGAAACAAAATATCATATATCATGCTGGTCTGGATATCGGTTCCACCACTGCAAAGCTCGTTTTGGTGGATGATGCCAGACAATTGGTTTTTTCAAGGTATCAGCGGCACTATGCCAAGATCACTGATACTGTTTCTGTTTTTTTTAACGAGGTTTTGAAAAAGTTGGGTAATTGTCAGTTTCAGCTTGCAGTAACTGGATCTGCAGGTATGGGAATGGCCCATGAAATGGACTTGCCCTTTGTTCAGGAGGTAATTGCCACCCATGAAGTGGTTATGGATTTATATCCTGAAGTTAGTACGGTTGTAGATATTGGAGGTGAAGACTCCAAAATGATTTTCCTTTCTTCTAACAGACCTCCAGATATTCGTATGAATGGTAATTGTGCCGGTGGTACAGGTGCTTTTATTGATCAACTGGCAGTCTTGCTAAATTGTTCTCCTTCGGATTTAAATAAATTTGCCAACCAGCATAAAAGAGTTTATCCCATTGCATCCAGGTGCGGAGTATTTGCCAAAACCGATGTTCAGAATTTGTTGAGCCGCAATGTGCCTGTCCCTGATATAGCGGCATCAGTGTTTCATGCAGTGGCCATTCAATGCTTAAATACTCTGGCCAGAGGGTATGAGGTTAAACCTAAGCTTTTGCTCTGCGGTGGAGTATTTGCTTTTTTGCCTGAACTTGTAAAAGCCTTTTTAAAAGTTCTTGATATTCCAGTTTCTGATACTGTGATACCTGAGACTCCGGCTCTTTTGCCGGCCATTGGTTCAGCTATTTTAAGCTGTGAGCATCCCCATGTTTTTTCTGCTTCTGAGTTGATAAATAAAATGGCTCAGGCCGAGGATCGTTCCTATACACAAAAAAATCGTCTTGATCCGCTTTTTTCAACTGAAAATGAAAGAATTAATTGGGAAGAAAATCGTCATCAAATAAAAATTTCCAGGGTCAAACTTGCTGATTATTCCTCTTCTGAGTGTTTTTTGGGAATAGATTCTGGTTCCACTACCACAAAGATTATTGCCATAGGCATAAATAATGAGGTTTTGTTTTCTTGGTATAGGAACAATGAGGGTAATCCCATTGAGGCAGTTGCCTCGGGACTTGCTGTTTTACGAGATGAAATTAAACAAAAGAATCCAAAACTTCTTATCACTGGAACTGCTGTCACCGGTTATGGAGAAGATCTTATTCGTACAGCTTTTGGAATGGATATGGGTCTGGTGGAAACTATTGCCCATTTTGAAGCTGCCAAATATATGGATCCTGAGGTTTCATTTATCCTGGACATAGGAGGTCAGGATATGAAGGCTATTTTTATCCAGAATGGAGCCATTTCACGTATTGAACTCAATGAAGCCTGTTCATCTGGCTGTGGATCTTTTATTGAAACATTTGCCAGTTCTTTGGGATATAAAGTTGATGAATTTGCCAGCCTTGCCATGGAAGCAAAAGCTCCCTGTGATTTAGGTTCCAGGTGTACTGTTTTCATGAATTCCCGTGTCAAGCAGTCATTAAGGGAAAATGCGGCTGTGTCTGATATCAGTGCAGGACTTTCTTTTTCTGTAATAAAAAATTGTCTTTTTAAAGTACTTAATCTTTTAGATATAGAGCAAATGGGAGGCCATCTGGTTCTTCAAGGCGGGGCAGGTAAAAATCCTTCCCTTGTTCGTGCCCTTGAAACTCTTGCAAAGGTGAAAGTTACCCATTCTGATATCCCTGAAATGATGGGATCCTTTGGGGCTGCCCTGGCTGCCAAAAAATTTGCTGAAGAAAAGAAAGACCGATTTTCCAATCCGTTTACAGCTATTTATAATCTTGAAGCCATTTCAGACTTTAAAACCCGTCAGATTGTGTGCAATGGTTGTGAAAATACTTGTGCAATTACCCAATTTGTTTTTTCCAATGGCAGATCCTTTTATTCAGGCAATAGATGCGAGAAAATATTTGGATCCAAAGGAGAAGAGGTTATTGAAAAAGGATTTGATTTTGTTGATTTTAAATACAGGCTTTTGTTTGACAGGGAGCTAAGTCCCCATGCCAATCCAAAATGGACCATTGGAATTCCAAGATGCTTAAATTTTTATGAAAATTTTCCTTTTTGGCATGGGCTGTTTAGTCATTGTGGAATAAATATTGTTTTGTCTGGGCCTTCCACCATGGCAATGAGTGACACTGCCAAAGGAAGTATAATGTCAGATAATATTTGTTTTCCAGCCAAGCTTGCCAACGGTCATGTTCTGGATTTGGTAGACCAGGGTGTGGATCGAATTTTTTATCCCATGGTTATTTATGAATATGATGAGTTTCAGCAGGCGGTTAATGCTTTTAATTGCCCTATTGTGAGCAGTTATGCAGATGTGATTGACAGCAGTTTGGATTTGGATACCAGAAAAGGGATTCCTTTGGACAAGCCTGCTATTACTTTTAATGATGAAGCTTTGCTTACTAAGGCATGTTTGGCTTATCTTCAGCCTCTTGGAGTTTCAAAATCCAGTATCAGGGACGGAGTTAAAAAAGGACTTAAAGCTCAGGAGTATTATAAAAAAACCATCCGGGAAAAAGGAAAAGAGATGGTAGTCCGGGCAAATAAGAGCAATCGACTTTTAGTGGTGTTGAGTGGCCGGCCGTATCATATAGATTCTTTAATCAATCAAAAAACTTCTCAAATTCTCAGTGATTTTGGTGTGGATTTTATTACTGAAGATGCAGTGCCTGATGTTGAGAGTACTGAGTTTGAATCTCTCCAGGTTTTAACCCAGTGGGCTTATACGAATAGATTGTTTCATGCCGGGACCTGGGTGGCAAACCAGCCTGATAATATTCAGATGATTCAGCTTAATTCATTTGGGTGCGGGCCTGATGCGGTTTCCATTGAAGAAACCCGTCAAATTCTTGATACAGGCGGTAAAAATCATACAGTGATAAAAGTTGATGATATTTCAAGTACAGGTTCTGTAAGACTGAGAATCCGTTCCATGGTGGAATCTTTAAAACGTCAGACCAGTCATTCTCAGCCTGGGCATGTTTTGAGAAAAACTACTCCAAATTTTGAAAAAAAAGACAGGAAACGGAAAATACTTGCTCCTTTTTTTGCAGAAAGCTATTCAGATTATCTGCCTCCGGCCTTTGAGATATCAGGATATGAAGTGGAGGTTTTGCCTCCCCCGAACCAGGATTCAGTAGAAATCGGACTAAAATATGTGGGCAATGATATTTGTTATCCTGCAGTGCTTGTAACTGGAGATATAATCAAGGCATTGAAAACCGGACGCTATGATCCTGAAGAAATTGCAGTGGGAATTACTCAGACCGGAGGTCAATGCCGGGCATCCAGTTATTTGTTTTTGATTCGTAAAGCCATGGTAAAGGCGGGATTTGAGGATGTTCCGGTTATTTCGGTGACCAGTGCCAAGGGGCTGAATCATCAGCCTGGATTTGATATTAATTGGCTCAAGATGCTCAAAATTATGTATGTGGCCGCCATGTATTCCGATTGTATAGCTAAAATGTATTACTCAACCGCAGTAAGAGAAGTAAAGCCCGGAACCAGCCAGGAATTGAGGAAAAAATATATTTCAAAAGCTCAATCCTGTATTTTATCCAAAAATTATGAACAGTTTTTTAATTTGCTGGATAAGGCTGTGGCTGATTTTAACAGGGTGGCAATTCATGATAAGCCAGTTGGTAAAATAGGAATCGTAGGAGAGATTTATATAAAATACAATTCCTTTGGCAATCAGTTTATGACTGATTTTTTCATAGAAAATCAAGTTGAACCTGTTGTTCCTCCAATTTTAGATTTTTTTATTCAGGACTTTGTCAATTACAGGGAAAATATTCGGGCCCATATAAGACATAGAAAAATTACTGATATTTTGGGTCAGTTCATTGAAATTTATTTAAACAGGTTTCATAAAAAAATGGCTCAACAATTTGAAGCTTTTAGATTTCATACCCCTTTTCATGATATCCACGAGGTGGCAAAAAAAGCCGGAAGGATTTTATCTCCTGTAAATCAGTTTGGTGAAGGCTGGCTTATTCCAGGTGAGATAGCCTGTATGGCAGAAGAAGGAGTAAATCATATTGTCAGTGTCCAGCCTTTTGGCTGTATAGCCAACCACATTGTTTCCAAAGGAGTGGAAAAGAGAATCAAGAGTCTTTATCCAAATATGAATTTGCTGTTTTTGGATTTTGATGCAGGAACTTCTGAGGTCAATGTTAGAAACCGGCTGCATTTTATGGTGGAATCTGTGTTGAAAGCTGAAGGGATAAAAAAGACTCAGCCTTCCCTGGTAACTTCTGTTTGAGATTGATTTAGATTCGCTCCCAATAAAATCTTGGGAGCGAATCTAAAACTATTCATCTTTTCCAAGAACTTTCTTTTTAAAATCTTCAAAAGTTTCTTTTCTTACATTTATTGTTATCTCTTTTGTAACAACAGCATTTTGGTCATCTTTAACCGAGGCGATTACATTAAACTTTCCTGGTTTATCAAAAGTAAAATTAAAAACTTTAAGGGGATTTCCTTTTCCACTAAATTCTTTTCCGTCTATATTTAGATAATATTCTGTTATTTGCCCGTCTTCATCATTGGCAATAATTTTAAAATTCACATCAAGGGGAGCATAACCAGACTTTTTGGAGGCATAGATACTTAGTTCAGGTTTGATGTTTTTCTTTGGCTCTTCCTTTATAGCTTCTTGTTTTTCTTTTAAAACTATTGGCTCTTCTTTTGTAGCTTCCTGTTCTTTTTTTATAATTATTGTTTTTTCAATTTTCTCATCCTTGGTCACAGGTAAAGGCTCTATTGTGAAAAACTTTTCTGTTGAATATAATTTTATATTTCCTTTTTTATGGCCAACAGCAATTAGAGTTTTGTCTTTTGAAAGATCTGCAGCAGTGAATTTATCATCAATATTTTCTCCTTTGGCAGCAAACTCTTTGGTAATTTTATTTTGGTTGAAATCAAAAAGCATTGCCTTGCTTTTAGCCAAAACAATGAATTTATGATCCTCGCCTGTATATAAAACTTTTTCAATTCCATAAGATTTAAAGTTTTTACTTTTAAGTAAAGGCTCAGCTGTTCTTATATTAAAGAGGTAGCCATGTGAGTTTTTAGGCCCTGAAGTGAAAGCATAGAGAATGTTATTATCAATAATACCTAAAGATACTATGGGATTTAGCAGTTTTGGGAGAGAGAGCATCAAGGTTTTGTTTTTTATGTCCATGATATAGATGGTATTGTAAGTATTAGAAAGAATCAGGTATTTGTTATCCAGTGAAAAAGAATTGATTGCTGCACGTTTTTTAAATGTATGGATCAATTCTCCTGAAGAAATATCATAGACATTGTGCTTGTTGCCATAGTCATAAGTTAGATTAAGAAGAAAAGTATCTTTTGATATATTGCAGCTTTTTATTTCGGGTATCTTTTTTTTTGATAATTGTTTGAATGTAGAGGTTGAGTAAATATAAAAGGATGAGTTGGTTATAATTATTAGTTTTTTATCATTGTCAGCAAATTTTGCCTGGATCAGGTTGTTGAATTTAAGTGTTTTGATGAGCTTTTTAGCTTTTATATCCCAAATTTTAACATTTCCGTCTTTTGAAGCAGAAACAAGCAAATCACCCGATTTCCCAATGTTTACAGAAAAAACCTCTTGGCTATTGCTTCCCTGAAAAACAGGCTTGAGCACACCTTTTTCTTTTTTTCCCTGATTGTAAAGGCTGGTGGCGATTAATGGTGTGGATGAAAATAAAAACACAAACAAGCAAAACAAAAACAGATGCTTTTTCATATTGGGATCCCTTCTTTTTTTCAATATAAATTTAAATCATCATAATGTTACAGGATTTTTATGTCAATTATAAGCAAGCTTTGAAATTAATCAGGGGAGGCAAATCCGCTTCCAAGAAAATCTTGGAAGCGAGAATAAGCTCTTTGGAATAAGGGAGTCTTTTTTTAAGCACAGAGTTTGGGAACCAGCAGGAATTATACTTTGTGCTTTTGTGTCAGCTATTTATCATGGAGGTAAAGGAAATATCTGTTATTTCATTTTTCATTAACTTTTTTACAATTAAATTTACTATACTTGTTACAGGAATTTTAAATCTATAGTAAATTCTGTGTTTTTAATTTTCAAAAACAGGAGCTGCTGAATTTTTTTCTATTTTATCCTGGCTTACCCAGACCCCAATAAGAATAAGAGCACCTGCAAAGCATTGAGTAAGGGTAAATCTGTCGTCTAAAAGAGCCCATCCCCAGATTACTGAAAAAATAGGAATAAGATTTACAAAGATAGAAGCTTTGCTTGCAGGGATTTTGCTTACTCCGAAATTAAAAAGTCCATAAGCTCCCATGGTGATAAAGGTTCCAAGGTAAATAAGGATAAATACAGGAAAAACAGGCCATTCTGTAGGAAAGGCAATTGTTCCTGTAAGGCTTCCTGTAAAAAGAATAAGTGCAAAAAATATGGAACCGCAGAAAGTTTGAATAGCTGTAAGGAAAAAAGGGTTGTAGGTACTGCTCAGTCGTTTTAAAAGAAGGGTGTATCCTGCTGCACATATCATTGCAAGGAATTCAAAAAAGTTGCCCAGGATGGGATTTGGAGATTCCGCATCTCCTCCTCCTGAAAAGCTTAGTGCAATAGCCCCTATAATTGCCATTATAAAACCTGCGTATGTTTTTTTTGAGCTTGTTTCTCCAAGAAATAAAGCTGCTCCTATGGCAACTATAAGAGGAAGAAGGGCAGTGATCATCCCTGCCTGGGATGAAGTTGTATTTTTAAGAGCAAGAGCTTCAAAAACAAAGTAAATACATGGCTCTAAAACAGCCATAGCTAAAATAAGATAAATATCTTTTCTTTTTATTTTTATGGGTTTTATAAAAGGAAGGAGAGGAAGAAAACATAGGCTGGCAATAATCATCCTTGAAAAAATTACAAACATGGGCGGAAAATATCTGAATGAATATTTTAGGGCAACAAAAGTGCTTGACCATAAAATCATTGCAACAACTAATGCTATAAAAGGTATAGATTTTCTCATTTAAAATCTCCGATTCTTTGTTAATGCCCAAATTTAGGCAAAAGATCTTTTTATACCTTTTTTAATTGTTTGTGAAGGGATTTTTAAGATAAGCCTGGATATACTTTAAAACAAGGGACTTAGCTTTTTCCTTCAAGAAGATTTTTTATCTCCATCATCTTGGATACATGAAAATCCGCCTCAAGCTTTTCATTGCAAAAGGCAATAAATTTAACTTCGGCTTTAAATGCTGCAATTTGGTCAAGTGGTGAGTCACCTATATAAAGCATGTTTTTAAACTTTATTTTAAGCTCATTTTTTATTTTAATAAGCTGTTCAGGGTGGGGCTTTGGATTTTCAACATCAGAGGCTGTTACAAGAATATCAAAGTAGGGATTTAGATTGAAAACTTCCATTACCCTGTCCATTGTATTTGATCTGTTTGTAGCAATCCCTGTTTTAAAATTATTGTTTTTTAAAAAATTAAGAAGCTCCATAAAGTTTTCGGTCATTTCCATATAAGGAACAAAATCTATATAAGGAACTCTTTTTCTTTCTTTTTGGATAAGTTTAGGATCAATGTTGTGGTTTTCAAAAAGATGTTTAATTGAATCTTCTCCTGTGTGCATTTTTACAAATTCAGACTGGGAGTCTGTCATTGGAGGAAGGTTCAGTCTTTTAAGAATGGCATTATAATATTGTCTGTTTAGTTCTTCTGTCTGAAACATTACTCCGTCGCAGTCAAAAACTATGGTAGTTATATTTTGAAGTGAATTCATTTTATTTAATATTCCCGAAAATGTTGATTCTTAGTGCTGGTTTAAGTTTGCTATCTGTTTTTAAAAATAAAATATCTGAATAAGTTCCTTTTTCTTTCTTTTTATTGGAGATAACAAGACTAAAGGAATTATTTTCAAGCTTTTCAAGTTTGTAGTCAATTGATTTCCCATTTGCCGCAATCATATCAAGGATTTTAAATTCGTAGTTTTGTCTGGGAGTTATGATAATTGTTTCTTTTACTTCTTCTCCTACTTTTCCCCATAAATGTGCTTTTTCAGGCTCAATTGAAACAATGGAATTTATTTTAGCTGTTATTTTTAAAACAACCTTTTTGTTTTCATTATCATTGGTGTAAGCATAAACTTCCTCAACAATAGTTCTTCCCCCTTTTCCTGAAGTTGGGATTATGATTTGAATTTCTCCTGTCATACCTGGCAGGACTTCCTCTGAGTAAGAGGGAATATCGCAGCCTCAGCCCCTTGCCTTTAGATTTTTAATTTCAAGTTTTTCATTGCCCGAATTTTTGAACTTAAAAGTATGAACAAGTTTTTTTCCTTCAATTAGATCCTCATAAATAACCTCAGGCTCTTTTATTTCGAACTTAGGACTTTGGGCATAAATAAGGCTGGTCATTAAAATAAAGAGGGTAATTGTAAAAAAACAAATTTTTTTCATTTTAAATTTTTACCTTTATTATTTCACTGGTTTTGGTGTTGTAAAGAGCAAATCCCGGGCTTCCTTCTTTTCCCATTATTTCTCCAGGGTTCAATAATAGTGTTGAGTTTATTTTTTTGCAATACCAGGTATGGGAATGCCCAAAACACACAAGATCGTATTGTTCTGATTTTGCAAGGGGTTTGGCTAGATCAAAATAATGGGTGAATGCTATTTTTTTAAAGTTTAAGTTTATTTCTCCAAATCTTTCATAGAGTTTTACATTTTTAAGAATTGTTTTTGTATACTCAATCATTTTTATTTTGTCACCGTCATTGTTTCCAAAAACTCCGTAAAAAGGTATGTTAATTGATGCCAAAAGCTTTAAGGAAAAAGGAGCAATAAAATCTCCGCAATGGATAATTGCTTCAACTTTTTTTTGCCTGCATATCAAAAGAGCTTTTTGAATCATATCAAGGTGGTCGTGGCTGTCACTCATTATTGCTATAAGCATTTGTTTTCACTCAAAAGGAAAGAAATTAAAATAAATATAAAAACACCTAAAAAAGCCTGAACCATCTTTTTTCCCCTCAAGATTTAAATATTTGAGATATCCCAGGATAAGCTTTTTATCATCAACCAAACAACTTTAACTAGAGCAGAGCTGATTTTAGGCTTGTCAAATGAATCTGTCAAAATATTAAGGGCTGATTTTGTTTTTTTACATCATTGAGTATGGGTCGATATCAAAAGTAACTCTTAAATCAGAAGGCAGGGATGAAAAAGTTGATTTAAATTGTTTTAAAATAAGATTTAATTCTCCTGCGGTTTTTGATTTTAAAAGAATTTGAAAACGAAACCTTGTCGCAGCAATATAAACTGGAGATTTTGCTGGTCCCATTATAATTATTTCCGATTTTAATTCAGACTTTAAATTCTCAAGACAATTTCTGCATTTTTTTGAAAATTGATCCGCAAGCTCTTCTTTGGTACCGGAAATTTTAACAAGGGCTATTTTTGCAAAAGGAGGATAAAAAAGCGACTTTCTAAAATTTATCTCTTCTTTGTAAAAATTTATAAAATTCTGGGTTTTTGCGGTTTGAATGGAAAAATGGTCGGGATTATAGGTCTGCATAATGACTTTACCTTTTTTTTCACCCCTTCCAGTTCTTCCTGCAACCTGAGACAAAACCTGGAATGTTTTTTCGGCTGCTCTGAAATCTGGGAAATTAAATCCATGGTCGGCATTTATTATTCCAACAAGGGTGATGTTTGGAAAGTCATGGCCTTTGGCAATCATCTGGGTTCCAATAATAATATCTGCTTTTTTTTGTCTGATTGCCTTGAGTTTTTTTACAAGTTCTCCTTTTTTTCTTGTTGTGTCCTGATCCAGCCTTATTATTGTTGAATCCCTGAATAAAAATTCGCAAGCTTTTTCTATTTTTTCAGTTCCTGTCCCAAGGTGAACAAGTTCTGGGTTTGCACAGTTTGGACATTCTTTTGGAATTTTTTGTCTATATCCGCAAAGATGGCAAACAAGACTTTCGTTTGATTTATGATATGTCATTGTAACTGAGCAAAATCTGCATTTCAAAGCTTCAGAGCAAAGGTTGCACAAAAGAAAGCTTGAATAGCCTCTTTTGTTTAAAAAAAGAAGAACCTGTTCCTTTTGCTTAAGTCTTTTATTTATTTCCATTGCAAGATAATATGAAATAAACCTGTAAGCTCCTTTGTCTTTGGCTGATTTTTTTAAATCATAAACAGAAACTTCAGGAAGACAGGATTTATTTACTCTTTTTTTTAAATAAAGGATTTCAAACTTATTGGTTTGGGTATTTGTATAGGTTTCAATAGAAGGAGTGGCAGAACCAAGCACCACAGGGCAATTTTCGGTTTTTGCCCTTACAATTGCCATATCTCTTGCATTGTAGTTGGGAGCTGAATCTTGTTTGTATGATTGGTCATGCTCTTCATCAACAACTATAACTCCTATGTTTTCAAGGGGGGCAAAAATTGCAGATCTTGCTCCTATTACAACTGTTTTTTTCTTTTCAGCAATCAAAGTCCATTGATCAAGCTTTTCTCCTGGAGATAGATTGGAATGAATTACAGCTGTCTGGTCTCCAAACCTTGCCTTAAATCTTCTTTCTGTTTGGGAAATAAGAGAAATTTCAGGGACAAGCACAAGGGCAGTTTTTTTTAATTCCAGGGCTTGTTTTACAAGATTTAAATAAACTTCGGTTTTTCCGCTTCCTGTAATTCCGTAAAGAAGATACCTTTTAAATTTTTTTCCAACAAAAGGTTTTATCTTTTCAAAGGCCTGAAGCTGTTCCTCATTTAAAACAGGAGGAATGTCTTTTTCCACAGCCTCGCCAAGGGGATCTCTTAAAACTCTTTTTTCACTTTCTTTTACAAGCCCTTTTTTAATCAAAGCATTAATTACTTGTGATGAGCCTTTTTCTTTTGCACTTATTTCTTTTTTTAAAACTTCTTTATCAAAGGGAATTCTTTCTAGAACTCTTATTTGTTTATCAGTAAGTTTGGTTATTGATTCAGATTTTTGTCTTTTAAGAAAGTTTTCAAGTTTTTCTTTGGTTTTAGGTTTTGGGATAAAAAATTCAAACTCAATTAAATCTTTATTTCTAAGGCTGTTCAGTTCGTTTTTTTTAACACCTGAGCCAAGAAGTTCTTTTTCTGTTTTTTCCCCGTCTCTTAAAAGGTTTAAGACTTTAAAAGTTGTGTAATTTTTTGGGTCATTTAATAATTCCAGTCCCTTGGGAGTTGTTTTAAATATTTTTGAAATATCAGGGTTAATTCCAGAAGGAAGGGCTGATTTAATTACAAGGCCTGGAGGGTAAATATAATAATTTGAAATCCATTCAAAAAGACTTAAGAGTTTTTCTGAAAAAAACGAATTTTTATCAGGAACTTCTATAATCTCTTTAATTTGGAAGTCTGTTTCAGGTTTTTTATTTAATACTTTTTTTATATATCCTGTTATTTTTCTGTTTCCAACAGGAGCTATCACTCTTTTTCCTGGTTCAACTTCTTTTTCAAGGTATTTTGGCACTCCATAAATAAAGAAATCATTCACAGGAAGGCAAAGATAAACTTCAATGTATAAATTCATAATATTTTACTGGTGATCTATCACCTGAGTCCTTAAGATTTATCCCCTGAAAAAAGAGCATAAGGGATTGTTTTTTGGTAGAGACCAAACTTGTGGGCTTATCATTATAACCGGAGCAAGCTGAAATCTTTTATATTCGCTTATATAAAACTTGGTTAGAATTTTTTCCAGGTCTTCTTTTTTAAACCCTGATTTTATAATTTCCTCTGGAGATTTTTTTTCATCAAAATAAGCTGAGATTATTTTGTCAGCTGTTTTATATTCAGGAAGATCGTCTTCATCTTTTTGCCCGGGTTTAAGTTCTGCTGAAGGAGCTTTATTTATTATATTTACAGGAATCATTTCTTTTCCTTCAATTTTATTAATATACTCTGAAATCTCCCAGACTTCTGTTTTTGTAAGATCTCCAATGGGAGCAACCGCTCCACAGGAATCTCCGTAAAGGGTGCAATAGCCTACAATTGCTTCTGTTTTGTTTCCTGTATCAATTAAAAGGGCATTTTCTTTGTTTGAAATACCCATTAAAAGAGTTCCTCTTATTCTTGCCTGAATATTTTGCTCTGTTATTGAGTGGGCACTTTTATCAAATCCTTTATACATTTTTAGAAATGCTTCAAAACTTTCTTTAATGGGAATCACATCTCTTTTAAAATTAAAGTTTTTTGCAAGAAGGGCAGTGTCTGTTTCATTTTCAGGATCAGTATAATCTGAAGGCATGAAAACCGTATGAATATTTTCACTTCCAAGGGCTCTGGCTGAAATTGCCGCAGCCAGTGCCGAATCTATTCCACCGCTTGATCCAATTACAGCCTTTTTAAATCCTGATTTATAAAAATAGTCTTTTAGTCCTGTTTCAAGGGCTTTTAAAATAAGTGCATTTTTAGAAGGGAGCTTTAATTCCTTTTTTGTACTTTTGTTAAAATCTGTAATTAAAAGCTCTTCTTCAAATGGTTTTCCATAATTTAAAAGTTCGCCTTTGTTATTAAAAAATGAGGAAAAACCATCAAACACAATTGAATCAGCTCCTCCTGCTAAATTAACAAAAACTATTTTTGTGTTTTGATTTAAAGCTTGATTTTTAAAGGTTTCAAATCTTTTATCAATGGTGTTTTTTATAAAAGGAAGAGGTGTTAAATCAATAAAAAAGTCACAGGATTCATTGTTATTATTATGAAAAGAGAGTTTGATTTTTTTGCCTTTAAAATCAATTAATTTGTTTTTGCCGTCAAAAGGAAGAAAATAATTTTTTTCATTATAAACTTCCCAGGAAGAAAGCTCTGACTTATAAATTTCTGATTTAATTTTTTTGTTTTTAATAAAAGCTGCAGTATTTAAAAGCCCTTTTTTGCTTATTTTGGGATAGGTTAAAATAATTGCAATATCTTTTGTAAACAAACTTATTTCTTCAACAGCTTTTTGACATTTATTTAAAAACTCATTTCTTTTTAAAAAAGATTTTGGCGGGTATCCGCAAATACTCATTTCAGGAAATATAATAAGGTCGCAGTTAATTTTTTTGGCTTTTTTTATATATTCAATGATTTTATTTTTGTTTCCTTCAAAATCACCTATAATAGGATTTATTTGTCCGGCTGCTATTTTCATGGCTTACCTTTTTATTTAAATTTTTATAAAACATATCCATTATTTTAAAGAGGTACAAGAAAAAAAGAACAGGAAAATATCTGCAGTATTGGTTTGTAAGGCAGTAGAAAAATATTAAAGAAAACAGAAATGAAAATCTTAAAAATTGAGATCCAACAAAATCAGGATTTTATAGGTAGATGAGTTTATGGTTAACTTGTTTTCTAACAACCTGTCGGGCTGGGTAAAAATGATTCTTTGTTCAGTTGCTAATTAAGTTTTGTGAATTTTAAATATAAGGATAAAATATGAAAATTCTTGTTACAGGTGCAGCCGGATATGTGGGGCGCAGGCTTGTTTACAGACTTTTAAAAGAAACTTCCCACAAGCTTAATCTCTTTGTTATGAATAAAAATGAAGTTCAGTTTTCAGAGTCTTCAAGAATTAAAGTTTTTGAAGGTTCAACTTTTGATGAAAAATCCCTTGATTCAGCAATGGAAAGTGTAGACTGTGCATATTATCTTATACATTCAATGGGAGTAAAAGGAGATTTTGAAGAACTTGACAAAATCAGTGCTAAAAATTTCAGGGAAAGCTGTATAAAAAATAATGTCAAAAAAGTTATTTATCTTGGAGGCCTTGGTCTTAGTTCAAACTCAAGTCCTCATTTAAAAAGCAGAATAGAAACCGGAGAAATTTTATCGGATAATAGTAAAAAATACCTTACAATTTGGTTTAGAGCCGGAATTATAATAGGATCAGGATCTGCAAGCTTTGAAATACTTAAAAATCTTTCGCAAAAACTTCCGGTTCTTATAACTCCGAAATGGGTTGAAACAAAAACAGAACCGATTTTTATAAATGATGTTGTTTCATATCTTATAAAAGCAGTTGATCTTGATTCTTATGATAATTGTATTGTGGATATAGGCTCTGAAATTATGAGTTTTAGGGAAATGATTGAAAAAGCTTCGCAAATAATGGGGCTTAAAAGAATAATTGTTCCTGTTCCTTTTTTTACTCCAAAACTTTCTTCTTACTGGCTGGTTTTTATTACTCCTGTGCCCTTAAGAATTGCAGCTCCCCTTGTGGAAGGACTTAAGCATGAAACAATCAAACAGAATTCAAATGCTATAAGCTATTTCCCTGATATTTCCCCTGTAAAATTTGATGATGCAATAAAAAAAGCCATTCATGAAGCTGAAATTAATCAGGTTATAAGCAGATGGTCCGATGGAAGCTGTACCCCCGGAGTTTTTTGTGAGCCTTCCTCTTTTGCAGGAGCATCTGTATTTAAAATAAGGGAAAAAGCTGATTTTAAAAACATTTCTCCTGAAAAAATATTTAAATCAATGAAGAAGGCCGGTGGGAAAAGGGGATGGTATAGATATCATTTTTTATGGTCTGTAAGAGGTGCCATAGACAAAATTTCAGGAGGATACGGTCTTGGCAGGGGAAGAAGAGATAGTAAAAATTTAAGGATAGGTGATTCCATAGATTTTTGGAAAGTTGTAGATCTTGTTGAAAATAAAAGGATTTTGCTTTTTGCTGAAATGAAGCTTCCAGGTAAAGGCTGGCTTGAATTTTTAATTGATGGAAATCATGCTGTTGTAACAGCATATTTTATACCAGACGGCCTTTTTGGCAGGTTGTATTGGGTGTCCATGAGTTTTTTTCATAAGCTTATTTTCAAGGATATGGTCAGGTCAATAGTTAAGCATTCCTGAAAAGGACATATTTTAAAGCTTGATGAGAAAAAAATATCTGTTTTTCAAGAGGTCTGTTTTTTTAATTTTTCTTACCAAAAAGAAAGAAAAAAGTTTTCCAAATCATTAATATCTACTTCATTGCCGGCTAGAAAAAAACCGGCAATGGATCAATCTTTATTTTATTCCTTTAAGAAATTCAGGTTTAAAATAATCAGCATCTGGATATTCATAAAACCCTTTTCTTGATTTAATTCCAAGAAGTCCTTTATCAACAAATTCTTTTAAAAATTCAGCATTTTTCTTGGATTGTTTATCATTTGTTGTTGTTGCCCAAAAATCTGTTATTTTCCAAACAGTTTCAAGCCCAACAGAATCCATCATTCCAAAAGGGCCTATGGGTGCTTTTAAAACTCCCATCCAGGCTTTGTCTACATCTTCATAAGATGCAACTCCTTTGCTTGCAAGGGTAAGTGCTGTTGCAAAAAGAGTGGAAAGCATATTGTTGAAAACATAACCATTATATTCTTTTTTTAGTTCTATGGCATAGTGGTCAATATCTTTTGTAAATTGTCTTACTATTTCAAGGGTTTCTTCTGATGTTTTTGGGTGAGGCATTATATCAACAAGATTTGTAAGCTGAAGATCATGAAAGTGAAGAGCTGCAAGTTTTTCAGGTCTTCCTGATGCGTCTGCAAACATTGATGGAACAAGGGTTGATGAATTGGTTGTAAATACAGTGTGTTCAGGGCAGATTGTGTTAAATTGAGCAAATACTTTGCCTTTGAGTTTTGGATCTTCAGGCACAGATTCACTTATAATATCAGTATTTTTTCCTGCTTCATCTGGATCTGTTGTAAACTTAATCCTTTTGATTCCTTCCTCTGCTGCTTCCCTGGAAAATCTTCCTGAGGCTGCAATTTTTTTGGCAAGCTTTGGAAGTCTTTCTTCTGCTTTTTTAATAAAATCTTCATTAATATCGTAAATTGTCACATTAAAACCTGAAACAGCTGACTGAAGTCCAATTTGTTGTCCCATGGTGCCTGCACCAAGAATAAGAACATTGTTGATTTTAAAGCTCATTATAGCTCCTGAGTATGGTTTAATTAAAAAAATTTAAATTTTATTTTAAGCTTTTATTTTTTTATTTAAAAGTAAAAAAACTTGAAACTTTGTTTTTTCTTTTTTTAAGCAGACCTTTAATTTGCAAAATTTTTTTTGGAGTTTATCAAAGCTTCAGAAATTAAAAAAACTATGATAAACTTCTGGTAAATCTGAGTTTTTAATTACTCTGAAATAGCTGTGATTTCAGCAAGTTCAAAATTAATTTCTTTTCCTGTATTTTCCTTTACAATTCTTTCAATTTCGCTTTGGGTAAGTTGGCTTTGCGATTTTATCTTCTTCATCTTGTCAATTTCTAATTTGTTTTCTGCAAAATTTCCATGGGGCAGATAAATTGTCCCATTTGAAAAATCCACTGCAAAGGCAATCACTCCGGGAACAAGAAAGAAAAGAAGGCCTAGTCCGTCTAAAACAGCAACTCCTGGATCTATTTTTCCAGAAATTTGGCCTTTTCTTTCAGGATAAAAAATTGTTCCACAGGAAAAACTTATAAAACAAATAAAAAAAGCTGTAATTAAAGCAATGAGTTTGGTTTTGAGATTTTTGATTTGCATTTTCTAGTCCTTTTTAAAGTTCAATAAGATTATTAACATATTACATCTATTGAAAATGAAAAAACAACAAGTTTGTTTTTGGGTGAAGTTTCTAAGTTTTTGCCTAAACTTTATTTGGGCTTAGGATTGACAGAACATTGTTTAAAAAGACAGCATGGCTTATAATATGCTTGTATTTAAATTGTTAAGTCCTGGTTTGTTTGATATCTTTCGAAATAAGCTTGACTGAAAAATAAATGTTTGGATAACTTTAATTCAGGCCAAAGATTTTTTCAGGAAATAAGTAAAACTTGAACCCAAGGTAGGCTGTTATGCCTGTAAAAAAATTTATAAAGTTTTCCAATAACACTTCTTTTAGAATAGCACTTCCTGCAATCACAACCATTTTGCTTTTCGTGATTGTAATTTTTTTTATTTTCCTTCCCCATATAGAAAAAAGTTTTGTTTTAAGAAAAAAAGAAATGATAAAAGAACTTACAGAAACTGTGTGGAGTCTTGTTGAAAGCTATAGGGAGCGTGAACTTTCAGGAGAATTAAGCACAGATGAAGCAAAACTCCGTGCAGTTTTAAGAATTGGAAAGCTCCGTTATGGGCCAGAATTAAAAGATTGTTTCTGGATTACAGATACAACACCCAGGATAATTTTGCATCCCTATCATCCTGATATTCAAAATAAAAAAATTGCTGATATAGAAGATGAACAGATTAAAAATTTGTTTTTAAAATTTAATCAGGTTGTTAAGGAAAAAGGCTTTGGCTACATTGATTATCATTGGCAATGGAAAGATCAGCCTGGAAAAATTTCTCCCAAAACATCTTATACTAAAATCTTTGAACCCTGGGGCTGGATTGTAGGCACAGGAATGTATACTAATGATATTTATTCTGAAATAAATGCCATTAGAAACAAGCTTCTAGCTGTTTCAATTGGAATTTTGGGTCTTGTTCTTAGTCTTTCCCTTTATTCAATCAGGCAGACAATGAAAATGGATCGGGAATTGATCAAAACTTTTTTTGAACGCCAAAAACTTATGGAGTCTTTAAAAGAAAGTAAGGAAAGGTTTCGCAGTCTTTTGGAAACCACAAGTGACTGGATATGGGAAAGTGATGAAAAAGGCAGATTTACCTACTCCAGTCCAAGGGCAGAGGATTTGTTTGGCCTGCCAAGCGACGAAACAAAGGGCAAAACCATAATTGACTTTGTTCCTTTGGTTTTAAAAAGTGTTTACAAGGAGCCTTATGAGGAACTGATTAGTTTACAAAAACCATTTAAGGGATTTGAGGTTACCTGTCTTGGGAAAAACCGGCAAAATATTGTTTTGGAAATAAATGCTGTTCCAGTTTTTTCAGAAAAAGGCGAAATTTTGGGCTATAGAGGGGTTACCAGGGATATCAGTGTTCGTAAAATGGCAATGGAAGCTCTTAAAAAAAGCAGGGATCGCCTTCATTCCAATCTTGAGGAAACAGTTAAATCTCTTGTAGCAGCAGAGGAAAAACGGGATCCTTATACAGCAGGTCATCAAGAACGAGTTGATAAGCTTGCCTGTGCAATTGCAAGGGAGCTTGGACTTCCTGAAAAACAGATTGAAGGACTCCATTTTGCAGCTCTTTTACATGATATAGGAAAAATTGCCCTTCCATCAGAATTTTTGTCAAAGCCGACTTTATTGTCATCCCAGGAACAGGAAATTATAAAATGCCATGCTGAAATAGGCTATGATATATTAAAAAATATCAATTTCCCATGGCCTGTGGCAGAAATTGTTTATCAGCACCACGAACTTCTTGACGGCTCGGGTTATCCACGAGGACTTAAAGATGAAGAAATACTTTTGGAGGCCAAAATCCTTACAGTTGCCGATGTGGTTGAGGCAATGTCATCCCACCGACCTTATAGGCCCTCCCTTGGAGTTGAGGCATCTCTTAACCAAATTCGCAAAGGAAGAGGTGTGAAGTATCATGGGCCAAGTGTTGATGCCTGTTTAAAACTTATTCTTGAAAAAGGTTTTGATCTGGTGGGAGAAAAGCATGTGGATTTGCATAGCTGATAAGTTTTATAAGTTAAATATTAAAAAATGGAAATATAAATGAATGGACAATTAAGAGATAATATAAAACCCGGAGCAAGTGTAAATATTGTATTAAAAAAAGATCAGAGAAAAGGCACTCTTACCAAGGGAATTGTTAGGGATATTTTGACAAAATCAAAAAAACATTCCCATGGAATAAAGGTCAGGCTTGAAGACGGTCAGGTGGGAAGAGTAAAAGAAGTTTTTGATTAAGGAATTTTTTGATTACGATTGATAGCTTGCTAAATATTACCAGCGTTTTCATAGGTTGAAACAGTTTTTAAGTTTTTAAAAAAGGTTAAATAAATGCCGTATAAAATCATACGGCATAAGCTTTATGCCTGAGTTAATTAAAGGTTTTGTATTTAAAAATATTAAACGCTTAATTCAGGCTTTAATTTTGGGTTATAAATTCCCTTTAAGTCCAATTTCATCAGCTATAGTTTTCATTGCTTCAATTGTTTCTGACATAAGTTCGCCCAGGTCAATTTCAAGCATTTTTGCCCCTTTTTCAATTGTACTTCTGTTCACTCCAGCTGCAAAGCTTTTGTCCTTCCACTTTTTTTTAACGGACTTGAGCTTTATGTCTAAAATGCTTTTACTTGGTCTTACAAGGGCAGAAGCATTTATAAGCCCTGTAAGCTCATCTATTGCGTAAAGAACTTTTTCCATTTTGTGGACAGGTTCAACATCTGTACATATACCGTAGCCATGGCTCATTACAGCCCTTATATAATCTTTTGGCCAATTGTTTTCTTCAAGAATTTCCTTTGTTTTTTTACAATGTTCATCAGGCCATTTTTCGTAATCAAGGTCGTGGATAAGACCTATAATTCCCCATTTTTCTGGATCTTCTCCAAATTTTAATGCAAAATGTTTCATTGTTCCTTCAACAGCCAGGGCATGTTTAATAAGCCCTTCTGTTTTTGTATATTCTTTTAAAAGTTCTAATGCTTCTTTTCTTGTGGGTATGTATGAGTCGTTCATTTTATTCCTCCAGACCAGATTTTTGTTCAGTGATTAAGTATCAAGTTTGACAATCGCTGAAGTGAGATTAAATTATTAATTGATATCAGGGAAATAAAAAACAAAGATTTTGTCAATGTTTTAATTGAAGCCCAGTTGAAACAGGCAAAATCAGATTAAAAGTTTATAAGCATCAAATCTAAAGTTGATTGTTGGATGTAAGAAGAAACTTATAATTTCGTCTTTAAAACAGGGGGTTAAATGGGTAAGGAAAATGAAAATTTAAGTGTTTTTGATTTAAAGAAAATGTCTGAGCTTATGGTCAAGTATGTAGATAAACAATTGTGCCTGGCTGATGCTTTTGCAATGAACAGGGTTGAAACAGAGCTTCCTGAGCCTGCAGTGTTTTTTGATTTTTTAGAAGCTTTTCAAAAGTTTGCACTAAATCCGGAAACTGTTTTTAATTTAACTCTTAAAACTATGAAAGATTATAGTAAAGCTTCCTCTGATGTAGTTGTTGATTTCTTTGATTTGGAGAAAAGAAAAGAAAGAACAATGACAAATAGACGATTTAGATCCCCGGAATGGAATAGAAACCCTTTTTTTCAGCTTATGCGGGATTTTTATCTGATAAATTACAAAAACATTAAAGAAGCCGTTGCAAGTCTTGAAGATATTGATCCTGATAAAAAGAAAAGAGTGGCTTTTTATACAAAACAATTTCTTGAAGCAGTTTCCCCTGCGAATTTTTTAGCTACAAACCCTGAAATTATTCAGCATACTTTTGATAGAAAAGGTGAAAATCTTTTAAAGGGATTTGAGAATTTTCTAGATGATTTAAGCTGCGAAGACGGAACTCTTGATATAAAAATTTCAGATGACAGTGCATTTAAACCCGGGAAAAATATTGCCCTTACCAAAGGAAGTGTTGTTTATCAAAACGATCTTCTTCAGCTTATTCAATACAGCCCTTTAACACAAAGTGTTTTTGAGGTACCGGTTCTTATCACTCCCCCTTTTATCAATAAATATTATATCCTTGATATAAATGAGGAAAGTTCCCTGATTAAGTGGCTTATAGAGCAGGGCTATACTGTTTTTGTAATTTCATGGGTAAATCCTTCAGAAAAGCATTCAGAAAAAAGATACGAAGATTATATCCTTGAAGGTCAGGTTGAAGTTCTTGATGTTATTGAACAAATAACCAAGTCCAAAAAAGTTTCTGGTATAGGTTATTGTACAGGTGGAACTCTTCTTGCTACAACAGCAGCTTATTTGGAAGCAATTAATAAGCAAAAATTTGCATCGCTCACCTATATGGCAACATTGATTGATTTTTCAAAGCCAGGTGAACTTGGAAATTTTCTGGACGAATCACAGGTGGAAAAAACAATTGAGGACATGGAAGAGGTTGGATATTTAGACGGCAGGATTCTTGGCCAGACATTTAATATGCTAAACCCAAGCGATCTTGTTTGGTCATATGCTGTTCGTTATTATCTCAAAGGCAAGGGTCCTATTCCTTTTGATATTTTGTATTGGAACTCTGATGCAACAAATCTTCCAAAGAAAATGTATGCTTTTTATCTTAAGAGTATGTATGGGGAAAACAGGCTTAAAAAACCCGGCGGAATAACAATAGAGGGAGTTCCAATTGATCTTTCAAAAGTTAAGGTTCCTTCATATTTTCTTTCAACTGAAAATGATCATATAGTCCTGTGGGAAGCTGCTTTTAAAGGAGCTTTGCTTTTTCCAGGAAAAGTAAGATTTGTTTTAGGCGGTTCAGGTCATGTGGTGGGAGTTATTAACCCTCCTTTTAAAAGGAAGTACGGATACAGAGCTGCAGAGTTGGATTTTGATTCTCCTGAGGAGTTTTTAGAAAAAACTCAAAAGAAAAAAGGTTCATGGTGGGTTGACTGGTATGAATGGAATTCTGAGTTTTCAGGCAAACTGGTTCCAAAAAGAATACCTGGAAAAGGAAAGTTCAAAGAAATTGAAAAAGCTCCTGGAACCTATGCCCTGATAAGAGCTGAAGATATAGTCAAAGGAACTGGAATTCAGATCCAGTCTTAGATTTATAAAATAATTATAATCAAGTTTTTTAATAGATTTGCCAGTTCCCAAGCTTTTTGCTTGGGAACGAGTCCTGAACAAGTATGAGCCTAGGCCAAACTCGAAGTTTGCTGGTTCCCAAGCTCCTGCTTGGTAACCCATGTTTCAGATAAAAGAGCTTGCTGATTAATCAGCTTGCTTTATGTGTTTTTACAAATAAGTTCTGTTATTTCATATGCTTACATTCCCAAGCTGGAGCTTGGGAACGAGCCTCGAATTATGTGCGAGGGATATTCTTTGCTGGAATATCCCTAAATAAAAGGTGTGGGTAGTCGCAGAACTGGAGCTTGGGAACGAGCCTCGAATAAAAGATCTGGGTAATGGGTAGAGCTTTTTGCTTGGCAACTTAATTCAATAGGATTTGTTATTTTTTAAAGCTGTTTTAATTAAATGATTATCCAACAATTGCCTTAATTGCCTTAATTGTTGGAGGTCTTAAAAATAGCAACCCCTTGCACCTCTCCTATGCCGCCGTTTCCGTGTACAAGTCCATACGACGACTTTTTTGCATTTTTTAATTTTTGATACATCTCTATGACTCCGTTGAGGGCTGGATTGTTCCAAGGTGCCTTAGCAAAGTTCATTCCTCCTGTTATGGTGATTTCATAATCTTTTAATATTGCAGGTAATTGGGCCATATCGCCCACAATTTCTGTAGCGAGCAAAAAGGCCATTGGAATTGGTGGATAGCAGGTATAAGCTTCGAGATATAAGTTGCCTTTTTTAAATTCCTGAACAACATTTAAATTTGATTGATTGGCAGCAGCCTTAACAGCAGTTTTCAAGTGTGGAAATATATTTCCTTTTTTACCGACAATTTCATCTATTCTTTGTGGTGAGCCCTGGACCATACAATAGCTTGCACCTGTGACTTTTACTTTTTTATTTTCAGGGATCTGCAAAAGCTTGGATGTTTTTTTGCTGGTTACAATAATTCCTCCGGAAAAATCAATGTTGGGGTTTGCACAGTCAGTCAATTGAAATAAATTTGCCCCCAGATCACTTAGTGTCTTGCCCCGTTTTCCTTCTACTTCCAAGCCTAGTATATTTTCATAGGTTTTTTTATAGTTCAGGTATAATTGGTCACAAAGAAAAATGAATTCATCTTCAGATAAACAATGTTTTCTGCAAAGATTCTTTGCCAGATGATTGTAACACTCTAAGATGCTCTTATCTGGAAAAATTCTCATGGCTTGAGTTATAGCTTCTTTCCCATAAATTTGTTTATTGGTGAGTAATGGTTCATAGCCAAAAATAAATACCGCATCATAGAGATCATAGTTGATAAGTTCTTTTGCATCAGATAATGCCTGTATGGGCCCAGCCCCACTTTTATAGGTATTAATTTTACAAATTGACTGGCAATCAAATACCCTAAAATAAAATTTATTTGCCGCTTCAAAATTATTTATCAGGGGGTCAATAAAAAAATATCCAATTCTGCTTTTATTTTTCAAGAGCTTGTAGTGTATTTTTATTGCTTCCCAGAAAGTTTCCTTTGCCGATTTATAAGACACTTTACTTCCCAATCTATCCTCTAATTTACCTGAATAAATAATCTCTGTCATTTACTCACACTCCACCTGTTTTGAGTTCTTTGTTTTTTGACTTCTTTGGAAGAAAAATTTGAATAATATTATTTTATATTGAATGATGATATAATCCATAAAATTTCTAGACATATTAAATTATTAAAAGCAGGAGGTAAAAATGAATTACAATGCTGTGATAACTTCAACAGAAGACAAGGTTGGCACAATAACATTAAATCGTCCTGAAGAAAATAATACATTTAACATTCAAATGGCAACAGAACTTAATCATGCTTTGAAGGAGTTTGACAAGGATTCCAGTGTTAATGTGATAGTTATTAATGCTAATGGGCGAAATTTTTGCACAGGAATAGATGTAAATTATGTTGATGGAAAGTCCATGGAATCATACTTAGACTGGGTTAGGTTAATGGGGGAAATGAATTTAACCATAGCAAACATGGTTAAGCCTGTTATTGCTTCAGTTCATAGAATTTCTGTAGCAAATGGAATAGGACTTGTTGCTGGATGTGATTTGGCTATTGCCAGTGATACAGCTAAATTTGGTGCGACTGCCATCAATGTAGGATTGTTTTGTATGGGTCCGGCAGTACCTCTTTTAAGAAGCTTGGGCAGAAAAAGAACTCTTGAATTAATTATGACTGGAGATATTATCAATGCTGATAAAGCTTTGGAAATTGGCTTAATTAATAAAATAGTGGCTGAAGCAGATTTAATTGAAGAAACAAAAAAATATGCAAAAAAATTGGCTGACAAAAATCCTGTAACAATGCAGCTAGGTAAAAAATCGTTTTATCAGATTGAAGATATGAATTTTGAAGACGCAATTGAGCTAACTAATTATCATTTTGCAACTCTTTGCACTCTAGATTCTACCAAAGCTTCAATTGATGAATTTTTAGATAAAAACAGTAAAATTAACAAAAAGAAATAAAACTTAAATTTATATTTTTAAAATGCATTTTTATTATCTTAAAAATGCATTTTTTTTGTGGTTATTGTGGTTTGTGTTATCTAGTCTTTTTTTTTTGTAAAAAACAGGGTTGTTAAGCGGTTATAACTAAATGAAAAATATCAGATTTGTTGGAAATAAATATAATGGATTGGGATATTATAGAACCAGGAGAAAATTGATTTGAATACACAAACAATAAAAGATTTAGAAAAAAGATTATGGAATACTGCAGATGAACTAAGAGCAAATACAGGGCTAAAAGCATCAGAGTATTCAACTCCAATATTAGGGCTTATATTCTTAAAGTTTGCCGATAGCAAATACCATACATATGAAGAAGAAATAAATAAAGAATACCAAGAACTAAAAGGTGGAAGAAGAGAAAAGCCTATGGAGGAAATAGCAATAGAAAAATGTGGATTTTATCTTCCTAAAGAATCAAGATATGACTATTTATTAAATTTAAGCGAAGAAGAAGATATAGCAAAAAAGATTAAAGAAGCTATAGAGGGCATAGAAAAATATTCCCCTGAACTAGTTGGAATACTACCAAAAGACAGTTATCACAATCTAAGCAAAGAAGATAACAATAAAATATTAAATAGATTACTTAGAAACTTTAACGATATACCAATAGATATAGAAAACGATATCTTCGGAGAAATATATGAATACTTCTTAGGTAACTTTGCCCTAAAAGAAGGACAAGGTGGAGGAGAGTTCTTTACTCCTAGAACGGTGGTACAATATATGGTAGAGGTTCTAAAACCAAGAGAAGGAAAGATACTTGATCCTGCATGTGGTTCCGGAGGTATGTTTGTACAAGCTGCTCACTATGCTAAAAGGCAGAAAGAAAAGCATGGAGTGTTTTTTGCAACCGAAAAATGACCCCTCTTTGCAACCGAAATTTGACCCACCTGAGTTAAAAAAAATTAACAACTATCTACTACCTCAACTTTGTCGAAGTCTCCGCCGTTGCGGCCTGGATCGTA
>Ga0265295_1000571_pt1 | contig 73046 bp, 65 predicted proteins | sample Munlansysbiofilm_FD_192503 | JGI IMG/M metagenome (GOLD analysis project Ga0265295, IMG submission 192503) | Leachate microbial communities from a municipal landfill in Southern Ontario, Canada - Methane capture system biofilm | ecosystem: Engineered > Solid waste > Landfill > Unclassified ...
AACTAAATACGCGGGAGTAACTCAGTTGGTAGAGTGTCAGCTTCCCAAGCTGAAAGTCGCGGGTTCGAATCCCGTTTCCCGCTCCAACTAAATAAAAAAGGCACTTAGGGATTACCCTAAGTGCCTTTTTTATTTATGGGGTTATCTGTTCCTTTTTCTTTGAGGAGACTCCATTTAGCGCCTAAATGAAAATCTAATTGGCGTTACAGTTATCATTAGTGGTAGAGTGAGGAGGAAATATCAATCTCTTGAGGTGGGCTTGACGGTGTTGTTAAAGGGATCAAATCGAACAATACCTTCTCTTGCTATTGGAAACTTCAATAAACTGTCAGTTATTTAATAACAAATGGAGAGAAAATGAAAGATATTCTGTTTTTTGACAAAATGCTAACTCCAAAGCTCATAACAATTGTTTACTGGATATCGCTTTTAGCTGCTGCTGTTGGTGGATTAAGTGTAATGTTTAGTGGTTATAGAGGAGTCACGGTTGAGAATTTTATTTTGGGAGTGGTTTGCGCGATTGCAGGTGCTGTTACGGCAAGAATCTGGTGTGAACTACTCATTATCTTTTTTAAGATGAATGAGGCTCTTCAGGAGTTGCGGAATAAGTAAAACTTTCAAATGGTTCGTCCAGTTCCCCTGCTCTTACAAAATTGCACAAGGATTGGTATTGACGAATCTCAAGCGCGCCAAGTTTTGCTCCGAAACCGTAGCCTAATTTGGAGGGAAAGAGAAGATTGTTGCACCTCAGTTTTAGAAATGATGGTGCATATAGTGGTGCGCTAAATAAGCCAACCAGTGAAAAGGAGCACCCATGGGGGTCGAATCCGGTAAGAAACCGATATTACTTGTTGTATCTGGAATAGTCGTTACCACTGTTTTTATGCTTGGGTCAATGGTTTACCAGACGTCACAACACGAGGCGTATGTACAAAAAGCGATAAGTGAGTTCAACTCTCAAGTGTCAATGCAACTAGATCTGGATCTGTTTGAATCAGGTCTGTTCAGCTCAACAGCGATCACATCGCTCACGCTATTTCAGGACAGAAATCCGACATTAAGGCTTGAGCACCATTTAAAATCTTCCCCATTTTTTAAGACAAAAATTACAAGCACCCTTGATCCTAGAGGTCCGAGCACCCTTGATGATATTGACAATTCAGCCTTGGCACAAAAAATAAAGACGGTGGAAATTGTTTCTGAAGTTTCTTATTCAGGGGTGAAGATTGAAACCGGTTTCAATTCTTTGCCTCTGGGTGATGATGGGAATTTCTGTGCCGATGGAATCAGCGCAGAGGCTGTAATAACTCCCCAGGGTTCCTCTGAAAAAGATGAACAGTACCAGGCTCAGACCACGCTAAAAGTAGATCGGATTTCAGGCGAAGAGGGTAGTGCTAAGTTTTTGCTTGAAAACGGAGTATTTACAAGTTCTTCTCTTTTTAACGATGAGATACTTAACAGTAGCTCCATTGGAGGAGAGATTGAAAGCATATCGATTATTGATGCTGTAACCGATAACTACGTGCGCATCTCAGAGATCGATATGTTTCAGGAAACTAAAGTATCTGCCCTGACAGATACTTTGTTTGAAATGGGGATAAAGAAGGTAGAAATTAAACACAGTGTAATTGATGACATAAATATCAAAACCAGCCTTAAAAGCCTTGATTCAGCTAGTTTAAAGCTGTTCTTTACCTACCTTAGGGAACAAACGGCTCTACAAGACTTTAAAGATTTGAGTAAGTTTATGGAAGCCGGAGTAGGTATTCTCTCAAAAAATCCGACATTTGCAGTGGATTCGATGAAGGCGTCAGTAAATGGTGCTGATGTTCAATTGCATGGCAGTTTGAGGGTAAATAATTTCGTGGAGTTCCTGCTGTATGGCTTTACACAGGGCTCCGTGCAAAACATTAATCTTCGAGCCAATATTACTGCCGATAAGAACATCTACGCATCGTTGGCCAAGTTGGATTTTGCTTTAAACCGCATTGAAGAGATTGACCCTCAAAACCCCACGGAGGCGCATATTCAGCAACGCGCCACCATGTTCAAAGTTTTTGTAGAACAGAACCAGCTTTTCCAAGAAACTGATGCGGGTATTTCTGCCGATATAGAAATTGTGAACGGTGCAGGGTACGTAAACGGTCAAAGGATGATGTGATCTTTATTTTATCTTCCGCGCAGGCTTATTTCAAGGCTGCAGGGAGGGTAGTCTGCCCTTGAATTAAAAGCTAATTGGCTGTAGTGGTGGAGCTTGCCTTTCTATGCATAGAGAGGTGCGTACAATATAAAACCTTGGACTTAAGATTGAGATAGGGGTTATTCGATCTGTATGTGGCCATGCTGAAGGGAGATTTATATGCTGGGAAATAACAAAACAAGTGCGTTGTTGCTGGGATTATTTATATTTCTTGGATTAGCATCCCTCGGGTATCTTTTAGGTAACGCTGCTATAAAATATAAAGAGTATGAGCGCACCGTCACAGTTAAGGGCCTATCTGAAAGAGAATACGAAGCGGATATCGTTATTTGGCCGATTCAATTTACTGAGGCTAGCAATAAACTTGAAGAGCTATATGGATCAATCGAGCATAGCACTGAAAAAATTAAAGTTTTTTTGGAAAAAAACGGTATCAGTCAGGAAGAAATTTCGTTTACCGCTCCTTCGATTACAGATAAATCAGCACAACAGTATGGGGGGCAAGAGAGGGCAGATTTTCGCTACACAGCAATCCAGACGGTAACGGTCTATTCTGAAAATATTGGTTCGGTGCGAAACATAATGGGCTCGTTGTCGGAGCTAGGGAAACAGGGGATTGTCTTTACTGGCGGGACTTATGGGTCGCAAACAGAATACATTTTCACCCGCCTTAACGAAGTAAAACCGGAAATGATTGAGGAAGCTACCAAAAAAGCGCGTGAGGTGGCGGAGAAGTTTTCTTCTGACTCTAAGAGCACGTTAGGTAAAATCAAAAAGGCTTCTCAGGGGCAGTTCAGTATCAATGAAAGAGATAGGAATAATCCGCATATTAAAAAAATAAGGGTGGTTTCTACGGTTACATACTATTTGTCTGACTAGATAGCGGTGGTTGAGTAAAGCGCATTAAGCTATTTGGAACGCTTTGGCAGGGTGGGGCAGAATGTTGTAATTCAAGACCCGTCCTGCCAGTCTATGAGCATATGCTGACAAATGAGCGTAGAGTTTTTATCTCTTCTGCCCAGCGTTCCGGTTCTGGAGTTTCGAGGATCAGGGGGATATGGTCGAAACGGGAGTCCTGCATAATGTATTTGAAACACTCCCAGCCAATGGTTCCATCACCTAGGGGGGCATGGCGATCTACGTGGCTGCCACGTTCTTTTTTCGAGTCGTTGAGGTGCATCCCTTTGAGATACTTAAATCCTACAATGCGTTCGAATTCTGCGAAGGTTTCGGCGCATGCAGAGGCTGTGCTGAGGTCGTAACCGGCGGCAAAGGTGTGACAGGTGTCTAAACACACCCCGATTCGCTCTTTATTCTCCACCTGTTCAATAATTTCGGCGAGGTGTTCGAAGCTGTAACCCAAGTTAGTCCCTTGCCCCGCAGTGTTTTCTGCTACTGCAATGACGTGCGCTGTTGCATCCAGGGCGAGATTGATTGATTCTGCTATAGTGCGCAGAGATTCGGCTTCACTGTGCTGCTTCAGGTGGCTGCCGGGGTGGAAGTTGAGATACTTCAGCCCGAGTTGTGCGCAGCGCTGCATCTCGTCGATAAACGCAGTGCGGGAGCGCTCCAGCTTTTCCGCTTCTGGATGACCGAGATTGATTAGGTAGCTGTCGTGGGGGAGAATTTGTTCTGGTTTGAAATTTAGTTCGGCGCATTTCTCTTTAAATTTGCGGATATCTCCACTGCTGAGCTCTGTGGCGTGCCAGCGTTTCTGGTTTTTGGTAAACATGGCAAAGGCGTTGGCACCGATAGCGGCAGCATTTTCAGGGGCGTTGAATACCCCTCCGGCGGCGCTTACGTGCGCTCCAACATATTTCATCTTTCCTCACTTTCGGGTTTAAAATTCTGTTTACGTGCGTATTCTTTTAGCCACTCCCACGCTTCGGCACTGTTGCTGATGCTGCCGTGGCGTTCTGCGGTGTTGAGGCTTTCCAGGCAGGAGCCAAGAGCTTTGCCCTCCAGCTTGGGATAATATTGCTGAATCAGTGTAGCTGCAAGTAACGGGCGCAGCCGGCCTTTGTCGAGGCAGGTTCCCGTTGCATGCCACAACTCAGCGAGGGTGTGAAGGTCTGCACTGTTGCGGCTGAAAAACACCAGGGCCGCGAGCCCGTGGGGCAGGGGAGCGCCAGCATGGGCAAGGTATTGCATGGCACGGCGCGGATAGCGCTGCGAGTTCATGCGGTCTAACTGTGGGAGGATGTCCTCAGGGCAGGTGAGAAACCACTGTAACCACGCCTGTGCTTTGCGGCTTAGTTTGAGGTTTGGCACCGCCGTTGGGTCGTGTTGATCTGCTGCCGTGCTGGTGCGTACCCAAGCGGCAAAAAGGCCAAAAGTGCGGTAAGTGAATTCGTCCCCAGCACTCCACTGCATCCGCGCTGCTATGTAACTGCACTTGATGCTGCATAGATCAAGCAGAGTAAAAGCGCGCTCCAACTCGGGAAATGTGCGTGCGGTTAAGGTGGTGGATGTCGAGACTGGGAAGTCCAGAGCTGCTGCGGCACCACAGGTGTGAAATTCAGTTAGAGCGTAGCGTAGGTGAGCGAAGTTGGTGGCGCTGAATATTCCTGCCATTTCGCTGCGGAGACGTTCGGGGGCAATTTGGGACAATCCCTGCACGGCAGCAATAGATGCGGATCTGGTTGCAGCACTGAAGGAAAACCCGAGGGTGGCGCAGTGGCGCAGCCCTTTAATAATGCGCAAGGGATCATCCTGTAATACAGGCGCAGAGCATAGGTGCAGGCGTTTACGTTTTAAATCCTTCAGTCCATGTAGTGGATCCAAAATTGGCAGAACCGAGGGAGATGGCGCTGCGTGTGAGACATTTGTGTCTGCAATCTCTGCTGCGTCAGCTCGGCTTGCTGTTTCAGCCAGATCGGCTATTTCAGCTAAATCTATGGCCATAGCGTTGATGGTGAAGTCACGCAGGGCAAGATCGCCACTTAAGTTCGGGGCGCGGAAAGGGGAAAAATCAAATTGGAACGCATGGGGCGCTGGGAGTATCACTCGGCTGTAGTTGCGTGTGGCATCAAGGCTAAACCAGTGCCCTTTGAAAGTGCGCGCGAGATTTTTTGCTATCTCAGTCGGGTCTTGGGCGCTTACCAGGTCAATGTCAGCGCATGCACGTCCGAGCACATAGTCGCGTACACTTCCACCCACCATAAACAGACGCAGGCCTGCGCGAGGCGCTTCACGCGCTAACCACAACAGGCCTGCATTTTTGTGCCACTTAGATGCTGAAACAGTATCAGAACAGTCTTGCACCGTATGTTACTTCCTACGCGCTGAAATCTATGGTTGCTTCTTTTTTAAGCTCTTCAACCCATTTCTGCAGGAGTCTAGCGCCGTTTTGCTCCTTCAAAAACTGGGCAATCTGGGGCTTTGCTTCTTCAAAGTCCAGCGTTTGTGGTTCCTGCGTTTCAGTGGTCTTGATGAGATGAAGGCCAAACTGAGTCGAAACTACATCGCTGATTTCACCCGGCTTAAGAGCAAAGGCTGCTTCTTCAAAAGGTTTAACCATGGAACCTGGGCCAAAAAAGCCCAAGTCGCCACCTTTTTGCCCGCTGGGGCAGGCGGAGTGCTTTTGTGCAAGGGTAGCAAAGTCCTCTCCGTTGGCGAGTTTTTCCTTGATTTCCTTGATTTTTGATTGCGCCTGCGCCTGATCTTCAGAGTCAGCTTTCACTAAGATATGGCTTGCTTTCACCATTGCAGGCTTGACCATCTTGTCCGGATTTTCATCGTAAAACGCCTTGATCTCAGTTTCGCTTGCGTCTTGCGCTCCAATAAGTTTCTGGTCGGTAAGCATATTGACAGAGAGGTCTTGACGGATCATGCGGTAGTACGCCTCTTTGTCTACTCCAGCTTTTTCCAAAGTGGCGTAGAACTCCTCTTCGCTAGGGAAGTTCTGCATAACCTTTGCGGTCTCTTGCTGGATCTGCTCTTCGCTAGCTACGACCCCTTCTGCTAGTGCCTGCTGGAAGATCAATTCGCGCGCTATAATGCGCTCAACTGCGATCTCCTGCACCTTCTCTTGCTCCTCTTCATTAAGTTGATCGACTGTTTTGCGATACAACTCCATAGAATAGCTCTGCATAGCGTTCATAAAATCAAAGTGACTGATAGGTGTTCCGTTGACAGTAAATGTTTTTTCTTGCACTGAATTTCTCCTGAAAGATTAATGTGTTACCCCTATACGGTGCGCCTGTACGCCGTATGTTGCGGCAACCTGGGTGAGTAGTTTATATGTTCAGACGTTGGAAATACCGATGGGTTTAAAGGATAGATTCATGCGGAAGGTTGGAGTTGACTTAGAGCCTCTGTCAGCGCGGCGAATTCTTCCAGATCCAGGGTTTCACCGCGGCGCTTAAAATCCATGTTGATTTGTGCAGCGGCTGTATCAATATCCGCAGCGGCAAAGCCCTGACTTTGCAGGGAGTTACGCAATGTTTTGCGCCGCTGTGCAAAGGCAGCCTTTACTACGCGGGTAAACAAATGAAAATCCCCCACTTGCGCGCGTGGTTGTGCACGCCGAGTGAAAAGCAATACTTCCGAGTCCACTTTGGGCTGCGGCGTGAACGCTTGCGGTGCCACATTAATAACGGGTTCGATATCGAACCACAGTTGGCACAACACTGTCAAGATCCCGTAATTTTTTGTTCCCGCCTGCGCACGCAGGCGTTGCGCTACCTCCTTTTGAAACATCAGCACTAGAGTGGAAAAGAGGTCGCGGTGAGCTAAAATCTTGAACAGTATCTGGCTGGAAATATTGTAGGGCAGGTTTGCTACTAACTTGTAGGGGGGGTGTGTCAGAAACGTTTCCCAGTCGATCTGAAGAGCATCTCCTGTATGTACCACAACTCCTGCATGGGTGCTGGTTTCCCACGCGGCGGCTAGATCGCGGTCGATCTCGATTAAGTGCATTTGTGCTACCGCTGGTGCAACGACATGGGTGAGGGCACCACGACCAGGGCCAATTTCCACCACCTTGTCTTCTGGTTCCAGCTGTGCCGCCGTAACAATGGCATGAACTACATTCTGGTCTCGCAGAAAATTCTGCCCGAACCGTTTTCGCGCTCTGTGGTTCTGAGTCATGATTTCAACTTATGGAATAGATAGAGGTAAAGTGGATACATGGTTTTGCTCCAGCGCACTCACTAAACAGAAAGCGTTGGAACTGGGACATGCAGTTCCAACGCCTGGGTAAAAAATACGTTGATCTCAACGGTTACAATGCGTCATCTTCAGTTTTTATTGGCGTAGTTTTGCGCGTGGTGGTGCGGCGCCGTTTTGGAGCTGTATCGCTCTTTGCCTTTGCAGTGGACGCTGGATCCGCAGCCTGTTTGTCATCTTGATCCTCTGGCGCCGAGGTGGTGCTTTTATCCTTAGCACTGGTGGCAGTTTTACTTGTAGTGCTGCGCCGCGTTGTAGTGCTGCGCCGCGTTGTAGTGCGCCGAGGAGTGCGTCGGGGGGTGCGCTCTGGCGCTGGTTTCGGATCTCCCTCTTTGGTGCCCTCGCTGGACTTTGTCGCCGCTTCTACTTCTGCTCTTGCAGTGGAGGAGGTTGAAGGGGCTGATTTGCTCCGCGTCGTAGTTGCGCGCCGGCGCGGAGTTTTCTCAGCGGCTGATGCAGAGCTAGCGTCTGAGGCGGTGCTGTCCTCTGTGGTGACGGCAGCAGTAGGAGGGGCACTTTTACTGGTAGTCCGGCGTCTGCGGGTTGGAGCTGTCTTTTCCTCCGCTGGGGCCGTTGTATCTTTTGCATCAGCGGACACTGCCTTCTTTTTAGCTTCTGTTGGAGCGTTTTGGTCCGAAGAGGTCTTTGCCGTGGAATCGGATGCTGCATCCGCCACCTGTTTAGACGGCGTGCGTTTGCGCGGAGTGCGCTTGCGTGGTGCAGGCGTTTTCTTGCTTTCATCCTCAGTTTCGGGACCGCTCGTCACCTCTTGTGGCGGTGTTTTTGCAGAAGTGGAAGCTTCTGCAGAGGTTTTTTCTGCCGCGGATGTTGCTGTGGCAGCAGAGGTGGTTTCTGCTGGAGGCGTGGATGCGGCACTGTCCTGTTTGGGAGCAGTACGCCGTCGTGCTGGAGCACGTTTTCGTACCGGAGCTGTCTTTGGTTGTTCTTGCGCACCCGCATCACCCTGCTCCTGCGCGCCTTTCGTTTCGGAGGCGTTGCTCTGCGTCTTTGCTCTGCTGGGGCTGCGTCTGGGTGTGCTCTTTGGTTTGGGTTTTTCTACACCCTCTTCTGGGGTAGACTTATCCTCCGCGACCGCGGTATCTTGGCTCTGTGGCGCAACTGCTTTTGTACCTTCTGGCATACTGCTCTGAACGTCGGCTTGAGTCTTGGCAGGCGTGTCAGATTTTGCGCTTGAGGTGCTGGCTGAAGATTTGGCTGTGCTTTCTTCTTTGCCCGTGCTTGTGCTGTCCTGAGGAGTGCTGGCAGCGGTGGCTGTTTCCTTTTGGGCGGAGCCCTCTTGCGCAGATTTAGATTCGATCAGTGCCTGAGGCTGCTGCTCTGCCGCTGGAGTCTCAGAAGTTGCGGCGCTCTGATTCTCCTGCTCTTGTGTTTTTGCATCTGAGCGCGAGCGCCGGTGCCGTGAGGAACGGGAGCGCCGTGGGCGTCGAGGTTTACTTGAGTCTCCGTTTTGAGAGTTCTCATTTTGGGAATCCTCTTTCTGGCTTTCTGGTGTCGCAGAACTTTTGTCTTGCGTTTCCTGTACTGGCGCTCCTTTTTTCTGCGGCTCGTCTGCGCTTTTCTCTTCGGTTTTTGTGCTCTCTAGGTCAACGTTGTAATCGCGACTGCGTTCGGAATAGTCCATGTCTACCAGGGCTTTTTGCTCCGTGCTGGTATCATCGTGGTCTCCGGCGTCCTTAATAAAGTCGAGATCAACCTGGTCTGGAAGGTAGTCAGGCTGGGGGGTGATCCAGATTTCTATATTTTGCTGTTGCTCCAGCTCTTTGAGTTCTGAGCGCTTCTGATTAAGAAGCATGGTGCCGACATCAAGAGCGACACTGGCTACAACTCGGTCTATCTTACCTTTTGCCGTACCTGCCTGAATGCGGCGCAGCAAGCTGATGGCGCGTGATTCACAGCAGCGAATTCGACCGCTGCCACTGCAGTGAGGGCAACTTTTATATGACGAAGCGCCGAGGTTGGGTTTGATCCGTTGCCGACTCATCTCCAGCAGACCGAACTGGGAGCTGATGCGCCCCTGAGTGATGCGGGCTTTGTCCTGTTTTAGTGCCGCTTCTAGCGTTTTTTCCACCTTGCGCGCGTTTTTGCGCTGACGCATGTCGATAAAGTCAATGACAATCAGGCCACCGAGGTCGCGCAGACGCAGCTGGCGCGCGATTTCGGTGGCGGCTTCAACATTCACCAGGCACGCGGTAGATTCAATGCTTTGCTCGCTTGAGACCTTGCCTGAGTTGACATCAATGGCCACTAGGGCCTCGGTCTGGTCTAGGACGATGGAGCCACCGGAAGGGAGGTTGACAGAATTTGTCGCGAGTTGGGCAATTTGTTCTTCAATTTGATAGCGCGAAAATATGGGACGCCGCTCTTGATGCAGTTTTACCAGTTTGACATGGTCGGGCATCACGGTCTTAAAGAAGTCGCGCGTCTGTTTGAAAACCTCTTTGTCATCGATCAGTACTTCGTCCATATCTGGAGTAAAGTAGTCTCTGACGCTGCGCAGCACCAAGCTTGATTCCTGATATACCAGTGCGGGAGCAGAGGCATTTTCCGCCTGCAATATGATGTTTTTGTAAATACTAAACAGATAATTGAAGTCGCGCTTGAGCTCTTCAGGGGATTGGTCGATCGCTGCAGTGCGGATGATGTAGCCCATCTCCTCTGGGAGATTGAGCTCTTTTAAGGCTTCTTTTATTTTTTTGCGGGTAGAGTCATTATCTATTTTGCGTGAGATGCCACGTGAACGGCTGTTGGCCATCAGTACCATGTAGCGTCCAGCGAGGGAGAGTTCTGTGGTTACCGCTGCCCCCTTGGTACCGCGTTCTTCCTTAACGACTTGAACTAAAATTTGCTGCCCACGGCGGAGAATTTCATTTATAGGGGGACGCTGGTTGTTGCCATCGCGTTTGGGCCATAAGTCGGGGTGAATATCTCCAATCTGGAGAAAGCCATGGCGCTGAGCACCATAGTTGACAAAAGCTGCCTGCAGCCCAGGTTCTATACGGACTACCTCCGCCTTGTAAATATTTCCTTTGGTGTTTTCACTTCCTGCTACTTCTATGTCTAGCTCAGTGAGGAGTCCGTTCTCGACAATCGCAACGCGTTCTTCTCCGGAGAGGGTTACGTTGATCAACATTTTTTTGTTCATGTAAAACCTTCTGCTGCTGTAGCGTTTTCAAGGCGCTCAGCAACACATTGCACACCCAGCCACTTAGTAAAGCAGATGGGTACGAAAATTAATAATCTAAAGTGCGGGGACACTACGTGTTTGAACGCAGCTTTTCATCCTGACGCACTTCATACCGTAATTGCAGGCCCGTAATTGCATACTTAATATGGGGGCGGATTAGTTGGTCACGCGCTGCCATTACGGTTCAGTCTTGGTAGAAAAAATTGATCCTCAACATGTATTGCTACGCCTCGCGACACTGAATAATGTATGCGCGCTTGGGATGCCTGTGTATATCTCCTAACTATCTAGTTCTTAAGCCTCAGAGGATAGATAGCGCGGAGGGAAAATCTAGATTCCAGTGCGCGAATTATAGCTGGTTTGAATCATTTGTCACCAGTGCAGTTTACTTACTCTTTATTTTTTGTATGTTTTAACTCTCTGTGCAAGGCGCTCCCACGCTGGCATGCTACGTTCGATAATGTCGAGATCGATGCAGTATGCGATGCGGAAATAACCCGCTGCGCCAAAGCCAAGCCCAGGAACGAGAAGAATCTTTTCTTCCTGTGCCATCTTTACAAACTCAACATCATCTGCCAGCGGCGATTTGGGAAAGAGGTAAAACCCTCCTTCTGGTTTTACCATGCTAAACCCCATGGCGCTTAGATTGTTGTACAGCAGGTTGCGCTTGTGTTCGTATGCGGCGATATCTACACTTTCATTTTGGAGTCCGATAATAAGGCGCTGCATCAGTGCTGGGGCATTCACAAACCCTAAGACCCGATTGCTGAATACTGCCCCTTCGATGAAGGCGTTAGCTTCCTCTAGCGCTGGACTAATCGCAAGATACCCGATGCGCTCTCCGGGCAAAGCAAGATCCTTAGAGTGGGATGTTGCTATCACGGAGTTTGCAATGTGGTTGAAAATGCATGGTATCGTTGAATTATCATATGCTAGTCTGGCGTAAGGTTCATCCGAGATCACATAGATCGCATTGCCGTATTCGCGCTGTTTTTGTTGCAACATCGCGTTGATGGAATCCAAGATATGTGCTGGGTAGATAACCCCAGTAGGGTTGTTGGGCGAATTGAGGATGATAGCCTTGGTACGTGAGGTGATGGCGCTGGCAATGGCGTCTACATCGGGGAGGAACGTGTCGGCGCATGTTTCCACCACAACTGGGGCACCACCGTGGTTGTCGATATAGAACTTGTATTCCACGAAGTAGGGCGCCAGAATAACCACCTCGTCGTTTGGGTTTAGGATAGTTTTAAGGGCGATATTGAGAGCTCCGCCGGCACCGCAGGTCATAATAACATGTTCCGCCTGCAGGGGAAGGGTGCTAGATTTGCTCAGGTGTTGCGCTACTGCTGCTCTGGTTTCCGGATAACCTGCATTGCTCATGTAACGGTGCATTCCTGGAACAGGATTGTTAGCGAGTTCTTGCAGGGCGCGCTTGAATGCGTCTGGCGGCTCAACTGCGGGGTTGCCGATGGTGAAGTCGAACACATTATCAGCACCGAACTGGGCGCGTAAGCGGTCGCCCTCTTCAAACATCTTACGAATCCAGGATGACTGTTGTATGCAGGTCTGTATTTTAGTGGCTATAGCCATGAATCTGCTCCATGTATATTGTTGAATAATGTCAACGGTATGTATAGGTTGTGGCGCTTTATGTTCTAGGATGAAAACGCGGTTTTGATAGTATCTATGGAGCATATCACGGTCAAGTTTAAATAAATGCCCCTATTTACATCGAGAAATTTAATCCCTGTGTTGCAGCTCAACTTTTGCGAGCGCACACAGTTATGTTGGAGAACGGTATATGTCGATATATGTTTTTACGCGCTACTGCTACACATGGGGATTGGGAGCTTAGATGTATATGTCCAAAGTAGAGATGTTGGATGTGCGCATGCGCTGTTGGTTGCTTCTTGTTGTCTTGTTGTGCGGTACAGGTGGATGTTCTGCCCCGCATTTAAAGCAGGAGCCCACTGAACAGGGGATTGTAGCGCAAACCAATACGCCGGATAGTTTGCTCTATGCAGGGGTATTCGATGCACGCGCGGAATGTGAAGATGCCGCGGTTGTGTATCAGGAGTTTCTCCATGTCTGGTTAGGGGAGGAACAGGCCGCGCCGTACCTTGAATATGTTGCCAATACAGAAGAACCCTTTTGCACTCCAGATCTGAGCGTGAAAGATAGCTATAAGCGTCTTGTGAATTACCTGTGCGCGCAGGCATGTGTCCAGTTGCAGCATGAAAACATATCCCAGGCGCTCCAGCATGTGCAGCGTGCCTTGGAGCTGAACCCATATTTCATTCCGGCACAGTTACTCCAGGCCGAGGTTGTGGCTGCTCAGGGGGATACGTCTGGGGCACTGGTGCAAATTGAGCGGATATATGCTGCGAATCCACACCTGAATCGCCTCCATTTGCGTATGAATGCCTTACACATGGAGCAGCAAGATTACACTAGCGCAGCGCAGGATCTGCAGCGCTATTTATATGTACAGCCTGACGCAGAAGCGGTGCTGTTGCAATTGGGGCGGATCCAGGCACAGCAGGAACATTTTGCCGATGCTATCAAAACCCTGCAGACTCTTATCGATCTTGCCCCCAATGAGCCACTTGCCTATTTTGAGCTGGGGCAAGTTTTAAGACAGCGGCACGAATTCCGTCGCGCCCTTGATCTGTACAAAACTGCGGCACAAACCTTGGAGCATGGGGTACAGGAGTTTGAATATCTGCAGGCAGAGTTACTCCTGGAGCAGCATGAATATCCAGCTGCTGCAGAGGTATTGCGTTCTTCTCTGGCGCGTGAGGAGAGTGTGCCTCTACGTCTGCTGTATGGCTACGCTTTGCTGCAGATGGAGCAATATGCGGCTGCGATCCCAGAGTTGCGCAGCGCTGCAGAAGCGCTGGAATTTAATTCCATGGCGTGGCTGTGGTTGGGAACGGCGTTTGAGCGCCAACGGCAGTGGTATGACGCTATTGCAACATTTCAGCAGGTGGATGAAGGTGATCCCCGCACTGTTGCCTTGTTTCATTTGGCTGGGTTATACCACGTGGTTGGTCGCAATCAAGAAGCCATTGCAGCGCTGGATGAGCTGCTTGATCTTGGGGTGTCAGATCCACTTATGTACAAGCAGCTGAGTTATCTGCACATTTTGGAACAGAACAACCCCGCGGCGGTAACTGCGCTCGAACATGGTTTAGAGCAACATCAAGACAGCGTGGAGTTGAAAAATCATCTGGGTTTGCTTTACGCCATGTTGGGAAATTACACGCAAGCACTTAAGTATATGGAACAGGTAGCGCAACAACGCCCAGACGATGTGGAGGCGCTGAATAATCTCGCGTTTCTGTATGCGGAAACGGAGCAAAATCTCGAATATGCGCTTACGCTGGCACAGGCTGCATTAGAGTCTGAATCACGTGCAGAGTTTCACGACACCCTGGGCTGGGTGTATGTCAAACTGGGGCGCTATTCTGAAGCCCATGAACAGCTGCGCCTAGCACATGCTATGCAGCCACAGAATGCACAGATACTGGAGCACCTTGGGGATATGTATATGGCCATGGGTAAAAAGGCACAAGCCAAGGAAGAGTATTTGAAAGCATTGGAATTACAGCCTAATAATAAATATTTACAGCAAAAAGCTAATCTGAATTTTACAGAAAGATAGCGATGGTTATATCAACTGGTGGTGTATCGGTGCCGCAATATAGCAATGTTTTGTCCCAAATACAGGTGCGTATGCGCGCTGGGTTGCGTGTTGCTGTTTTGTTGGTCGTGGTGTTGCTCGGGGCAGGCTGCGCCAGACTTTCACCGCCGCAGTTAGAAAAAGTTCCGGTGGTTGAACTAAGTAGCGCGCAAATGTTGGAGGTTTTGGAGCGCTCATATGCCCACACCAGTCTACAGGCGCTTGCAGAGGTACGGTTACGCCGTGGGAAGGACAAGCAAAGTTCCACCCAGGCCCTGCACGTTCAAGAGCCGTATCAGTTGCGTGCCGAGGCGTACAATTTTATGGGACAGATGCTTGTGCTTCTCACCGCTAATGGGGCCAATCTTGAAGCATATGTGCCGAGCCGAAAAACCCTGTACTTTGGTATGGCGACGCGTGCGCGCATGGAACAATTTGCATATGTACCTCTGATGCCTGCGGATATGGTGGCGCTATTGTTGCAACGTCTTCCACCTGGGGTACTGCAACTGGCACAGGTGCAGAAGGGGGAGGACAACAGTCTCCACTTTGTCCTTTCTGCGCAACAAGAGTACATAGTTCACTTTGGCACCGACCAGGTGGAACGCATTGTGTATCGCGAGTTGGAACGCGAGGTGTTCACCATTGCGTATACCGATGTGAGACCCATAGCTGGGAATGGGGGTGTTTTCCCTCGTCATATGGCGCTGCGGATGCCGCCCCAAAATCTTGATCTTTCAATTGAACTAGAGGATGTGCTGCTTAATTCCGTTCTTGACCCAGCTCTTTTCGAAATTGAGGTGCGTACTGGGGTAGCGCTAGTCCCTCTGGAGGAACTCTAAAGTTATGCAGGGATGTTTATTTTTACGCCAGAAGCGGCAGCTATGCTTGATTTTCATATGTGTTTTGCTGGGTTTGGTTGGCGGATGTCGGGAGGCTGAATTTATTGCAACAGAGCACAATGAGGATACTGCGGTGGCTTATGGTGACACCATCATCATGGGCACCATCGGAGATGCGAGCAATTTGATCCCCCCTCTAGCTTCCGACTCCTCCTCTTCTGCCATAATCGGGCATGTATACAATGGTCTGATCCGCTATGACAAAGATATGCTCTTCGAGGGCGATCTGGCGGAATCATGGGAGATCTCGGATGATGGGCGTGAGATAACCTTTTATTTGCGCCAGAATGTCAAGTGGCACGATGGGGAACCGTTCACCTCGGCAGATGTGCTGTACACGTATGAACTTATGGTAGATCCGCAAACCCCAACGGCGTATGCGGAGCGCTATAAACAGGTAGAGCATGCCAGTGCTCCAGATCCGTATACGTTCAAGGTACGCTATACGCAGCCGCTGGCTCCGGCTTTGGTGAGCTGGGCCATGGGAATTTGCCCCAAGCACCTGCTTGAAGGGGAAGATATCACCACCTCGAAGCTTGCACGCAATCCGGTGGGTACTGGGCCGTTTCGGTTTGTAAAGTGGGATCCAGGCGAGCAGATTGTGTTGGAGCGCAACGAGGATTACTTCGAAGGCGCACCCTATATCAAGCGGATTGCGTATCGTATTGTGCCCGATACCACCACCATGTTTCTCGAACTTCAGTCGGGTGGACTTGACTATATGGGACTCACTCCCTTGCAATATGCGCGTCAAACCGATACCCCAGCGTTTAAGCGCCGCTTCAATAAGTACCGCTATCCCGCGTTTGTGTATACCTATCTGGGATACAATCTGCGCAAGCCCATGTTTCAGGATAAGCGGGTGCGCCAGGCGATAGCGTATGCCATAGATAAACAGGAGATTGTCGATGGGGTACTCCTGGGACTGGGGCAGCCGGCTACCGGACCGTATAAGCCTGGAAGCTGGTCCTACAATGAGAATGTGCAGCGCTATCCGTATGCGCCGGATAAAGCGCGCGCCCTCCTGGATGAGGTGGGGTGGAAGGATATAAATGGGGATGGTGTCCGGGAAAAAGATGGGCAAAAACTTGCGTTTACTATTCTGACTAACCAAGGCAATGACCAACGCATCAAAGCGGGGGAGATTATTCAACGCCGCCTGCAAGAGGTAGGGATAGACGTGAAGCTGCGCGTGATAGAATGGGCGTCGTTTCTGAAGGAGTTTATCCAGCCCGGGAAATTTGATGCCACAATCCTGGGGTGGACCATCCCCGTTGATCCTGATGGCTACAATATCTGGCACTCAAGCAAGACTGGAGCGCGTGAGCTCAACTTTATCGCCTACAATAATCCCGAAGTGGATCAGCTTCTGGAACAGGGGCGGCGGGTGCTCTCCATCGAAAAACGGCGCCCCATCTACCACCGTTTGCAAGAGATTTTGGCCCAAGATCAGCCCTATACTTTCTTGTATGTACCCGACTCGCTCCCAGTGGTGGCGCGGCGTTTCCACGCTATTGAAGAGGCGCCCGCAGGGATTATGCATAACTTCAACCACTGGTATGTGCCCGAAGGGCAACAAAGGTATAAACGGTAAAGGGTGGCTTTTCTGACATGTTTGCCAACGTAGGGGTTATGGCACCCCTCCATGGGCACCATACGTTGGTGGATGGTGAACCGTTGTAAGAGTTATTGCTAACCATAGAGTAATGGATTGTAGATGCTTGTATACATAGCTAAAAAACTGCTCCAGATGGTGCCGCTGCTGTTTGGAATTACCCTGATTTCATTTGTGGTGATCCATCTTGCACCCGGAGATCCCACCGCTCTGCAGACTGAGATGAACCCTGAAGCTGGGGTGGAACTTGAAGAGCGCCTGCGGGCTGAATACGGCTTAGATGAGCCTCTGCTGGTGCAGTATGGCACATGGCTGAAACGGGTGGTTCAACTTGATTTCGGGCGCTCCTTCTCTCAAGATCGTCGCCCCGTGTGGGATAAAATTATGGAGCGTCTTCCCATCACCCTCATGATCAATGTGCTCTCTATGGGGTTGATTATCCTCACGGCGGTACCCTTGGGGGTGATCTCTGCAGTGAAACGCGATAGTTGGTTTGACCGCACCACCACGCTGTTGGTGTTTATCGGTTTTGCCGCCCCCTCTTTCTGGCTCGCGCTACTGCTAATGGACTGGCTTGGAGTGTATCTGGGGTTGGTGCCGGTTTCAGGGATCAAGTCGTTTGGATATGAATACCTTTCCACCTGGGAACAGATTCTAGATGTTGGCCATCATCTCATTTTGCCGGTATTTATTTCTGCCATCGGTGGGCTAGCAGGATTTTCGCGTTACATGCGCTCCAATATGCTTGACGTAATCCGGCAAGATTACATCATGACGGCACGTGCGAAGGGGGTGCCAGAGCGGGTAGTGATCGGTAAGCATGCGCTTCGCAATGCACTCCTGCCGTTGATCACCATTCTAGGGCTTGCAGTCCCGGGACTGATTGGCGGAAGTGTGATTTTCGAAAGCATTTTCGCCATTCCGGGCATGGGAAAGCTCTTTTATGATGGGGTGATGATGCGGGACTATCCACTGATTATGGGGATATTGGTAATCGGTGCGGTGATGACCCTAGTGGGTAACATGCTCGCGGATGTTGGATATGCTCTTGCCGATCCACGTATCCGCAAGAGTTAGAGGGTTTGGCGGCGTCTGTGCCTCATGCTCTGGATTAATGTTTGACTCCCGTTTTGCCAATCTGATAGATTGCTGCGCCGGCGCGAAGTAGTTGGCGAGGGGCTTTTGCAGTTCTCCATCGGTGGTTTAAAACAAAAAAGTGAAATTTCTGCAGCCGCGTACAATCTATAGCTGCTGCGCTGGTTGCTGCAGCAGCCCCGTTTGAAAATTCCACGACTTTATCTTCCAACAAGGAGCCGCACGTGGCTAACAGAATAGTAATTGACGAACAGCTGTGCAAGGGGTGTGGACTGTGTACAGTCGCTTGCCCACATAACCTGATTGAGATGAGCAAAGAATTAAATAAACACGGTTTTTTCCCCGCAGTAATAAGTGCTGATGCCCTACTACGCTGTACCGGGTGTACCTTTTGCGCCCAGGTATGTCCAGATGTGGCGATAGAAGTGTACCGTGAGAAAAAGGCTTAAGCCGTTGACGATAAGCACTAGGGCTGGTGTGAGCAGCCAGCTGCAGATGGAGGAATATGTGACCAAACGACTATTTGTAAAGGGTAACGAAGCGGTGGCGATGGGGGCTCTTGAGGCCGGATGTCGCTACTACTTCGGCTATCCTATAACACCACAGAGCGATATTCCCGAGTATATTTCGCGCGAGATGCCTGCCCTTGGGGGAGAATTTATTCAGGCAGAGAGCGAGATAGCCTCGATAAATATGTTGTTAGGCGCGAGTGCGTGCGGCGCACGTGCCATGACCTCCTCGTCCAGCCCCGGTATCTCCCTTAAGCAGGAGGGGATCTCATACATGGCGGGGAGTGAATGCCCCGGCTTGATTGTTAATATCTGTCGTTCCGGTCCCGGTCTGGGAGGGATTGACGCTTCACAGGCGGACTATTTTCAGGCGGTGAAAGGGGGTGGACACGGAGGCTACCATATCATCGTTCTGGCACCGGCGTCAGTGCAGGAGATGTATGACCTTACCATGCACGCGTTCGACCTATCTGATCGTTATCGGGTTCCAGCTATGATTCTCGCGGACGCGGTTATCGGGCAGATGAAAGAAGCGCTTGAACCCCATCCCTATAAAGCTCCCGCAGATTTACCTCCTAAGGATTGGGCCTTAATCGGTCCTGGCGAGCGCGACGTTAACAAAGTGGTTAAGTCACTGTATCTGGGCGTGGGCGAACTGGAGCAGCACAACCTGAAATTGCATCGCAAGTATGCACAGATGCAAGAGCATGAAGTGCGCTACGAAGGCTACGAGCTTGAAGATGCACACTTGGTGGTAACTGCATACGGCAGTACTGCGCGCATCGCACACACTGCGGTACGGATGGCACGGCAGGAAGGGTACAAGGTAGGTCTCCTGCGTCCGATCACCCTGTTTCCGTTCCCGAAACAGGCATATCGCGATCACACTGCTAACGGCGAGAAAGTGTTGTGTGTGGAACTTAACACCGGTCAGATGGTTGATGATGTGCGCCTAGCAGTGCCGCAAGCCGAGGTTGAGTTTTACGGGCGTGCCCCTGGAGCAGGCTCGTTGCCTACCCCGGAAGAGCTTTTAGCGCAGATCCGTCTCCACTGTGAGGTGCACTGATGAAGACTGAAGATATGAAACAGGTATTTACCCGTCCCCAGGCGCTTAACCCAGTGCAGACCCATTTCTGTCCCGGATGTCAGCACGGTGTAATCCATCGTCTGGTGGCGCAGGCTATGGATGAGTTCGATATCCAGGGGCAGACCATCGGGGTTGCCTCGGTGGGGTGCAGTGTGTTTCTGTACGGTTATTTCGGCATCGATGTAATTGAAGCGCCGCATGGACGTGCCCCTGCAGTGGCCACCGGAGCAAAACGGGTGCATCCGCAGCGTCCGGTGTTTACCTATCAGGGGGATGGTGATCTTGCCGCCATTGGTACCAGTGAAATTCTCCACACTGCCAACCGCGGGGAACCGATTACAGTTATCTTTGTCAACAACACCACCTATGGTATGACCGGCGGTCAGATGGCTCCTACCACCTTGCCGAAACAAAAGACCAGCACCAGTCCCTACGGGCGCAATGCAGCCAAGGATGGCTATCCTATCAAGATGACGGAAATTCTTGCCGGGCTTGAGGGGACTGCATATGCAGCGCGTGTCGCAGTGGATACACCACAACATATCATACAAGCAGGGAAGGCTATCAAAAAGGCGTTTCAAACTCAGCTGGAGGATAACGGGTTCGCATTTGTGGAGGTTTTGTCTACTTGTCCCACAAACTGGGGTATGAACCCAGTAGAGGCGAATGCGCGTGTGGCTGAAGAGATGATCCCCTATTTCCCTCTGGGCGTCTTTAAAGACGCTTCGGCATAAGGTGAAGAGCATGAATCACGATGTGTTTATGGCCGGTTTTGGCGGTCAGGGTGTGTTACTTATTGGTAATTTGCTAGCGTATGCGACCATTCTAGAAGGGAACAGCGCCTCATACTTCCCGGCTTACGGAGTTGAAAAGCGTGGCGGCGCGGCAAACTGTACTGTGGTGATGTCTGATACTGCAGTAGGTTCCCCGGTAGTGGGTGAGCCCGAGGCTGCGTTACTTATGAATTCAACCGCGATGGAGCAGTTCTATCCACAGGTACGCAAGGGAGGGCTGGCGCTTATCAACAGCTCCCTGATTGAAGATGACGGCTCCTCCCGTTCTGATCTTACGTTAGTGCGCATTCCAGCAAATGAAATGGCGCTGGAGATTGGAGATTCCCGTCTGGTTAACATGGTAATGCTGGGGGGATATGTGGAATATAGCAAGGTGGTGAAACAAGATTCCCTGAAGGCGGCCTTGAAAGAGGTGTTGCCGGAGCGCAACCACCGTTTTATCCCCATGAACCATGAGGCTCTTGAGGCCGGAGCTGCATTTATGCGCAATGCTTTGATCTGAATGCTACGCTTAAGATTCACAAATACTTCAAGAGAACCGCATGTATACAACCAAGGTTGAATTTATAAAACTCGAAGAACCTGTTTTGGCTCCGTGGCTGTGTCGTCTGGCGCAGGAGTTTTTTTCGCAGCGCCGCCGGGTTTTGGTGTTGGTAGAAAGTGACGAGCAGGCGCGGGCCTTGGAACACTATATGTGGGTATGGGAAAAAGGCTCCTTTATCCCCCATGTGTGGGACAGCGGAGCAGTGGACAGCTATGCGGAACCGGTGGTGATAACCACGCGGGAGAACAACAGCAATGCAGCCCAGGTGTTGGTTGCGGCAACAGCTTGCAGTATGGGGTTTGCGCACCGTTTCGAACATGTGGTGGAGTTTGCGCCCACCTATGCTGAAGATGAAGTGGTGCAGGCACGCAAACGCTTTGCCCAATGGCGTAAGGATGGGTACGCCCCCTTTATGCGCGCGTAGGGGGGTAAACTAGGTTGTTTGGCTAGTCCCCTTTGAGGCTGTATCTGCTCCCAAGGGGGAGGGAGAAACCCGCGAGTAGCAAGCGCTGCAGGAACTCATCGAAAGATGGACAAGCTTACTCGAGGGATGGAAAGAGACTATGTCTGAAGATAATCGCACAGACTGGCTCAGTTCTACCGCGGTGGTTTTGGTAGAGCCTCAGGGGCCGTTGAATATTGGGGCGGTAGGTCGCGCCATGGCGAATTTCGGGTTTCACGATCTGCGCTTAGTAAATCCACAAACCGATCACTTGTGCGATGAAGCGCGACGCATGGCGGTTAAAGCTGGTTCGATCCTCGAGCAGGCTCGCATCTACCCTGATCTAAGTACGGCCTTGGCTGATACAAGCTATGCTTTTGCCACCACGCGCCGTTTCGGGCGCTACCGTGAGGATTTTGTCCATCCTGCTCAGGTTGAAGAGGTGCTGTCTGAACTCGATACCAGTGCTCCAGCTGCGCTGGTGTTCGGGCGCGAAGATTGTGGCCTTCTTACCGAAGAGCTTGATCTGTGTCAGCGCTTTATCACTATCCCTACTAGCGACGAACTCGCTTCCATGAATTTGGCGCAGGCGGTGTGCCTGTGTCTGTACGAACTTGCAGGAGCGCGTGCGCGCAATGTGGGAAAAGCTCCCGGCGAGCGTAGTTTAGCCTCCAGCACAACTACTGAAGCGATGTTTGCGCATATGCGTACCTCTTTGACCCACGCTGGATATCTGGTGGAAAGCAATCCAGATCATATCTTACGCAGTTTTCGGCGTATCTTTGGTAAGAATGGTCTTACCGAACGTGACGTCCGCATTTTGCGTGGCTTATGGAGGCGCATTGACTGGCTCAGTGCTCAACTCGATACGGCGGGACATAAATCTGATAACTGTGGAAGAGATAGCGATGTTTAAGTTGCCTGAACCCCAAACCCTCCCCAATGGCCTGAAGTTAGATTTTTTAGATGCTACCAAGCTCTATTATGGCGACTACTACCGCGTGTGCATAGAGGTTAAATGTGCGTTGCCGCACGAAGAACATGCGTACTGGCATCTATTTAAAAAACTTGAAAAGATGGGGGTAGGTTCTGCGGAGCTTGATGCCACCAAACAGGATTTGCTTGACGCCTTCATCTCTCTTGTTTTGCCCTATTTGCACCGCGAAGATTTCCCCGTGCGCTTTGCAGAGGCAAAAAAGAAGAAACGCCTCCAAGTATCGTGATCCGAACATGCCAGCCCAGCGCTGGAGCGCCAGACTTTACAAATTGTTTTGCACCTTAAAGGCTCTAATTATGCCGCATAGCACTTATTCTCCCTCCCATGCTGTTACAGAAATCACCACCTTGATTCACGGCGGGAGTGGCTTAGGGCGCGCCCCCGATGGGCGGGCGGTGTTTGTGCCATATACCGTCCCTGGCGATCAGGTTCGCTATAAGATCCGGCGCGAATATAAACGCTATATCAAAGCAGACCTGGTTGAAGTGCTGCACCCAGCGGAGGCAAGAGTCACAGCACTGTGCCCCTATTTTGGTTCCTGCGGCGGATGTGACTGGCACATGCTCAGCTATGCGGATCAGTGCGAGTGGAAGCAGAACCTCCTTTGCCAGGCTTTGTCCAACTCCTTGGGAGAGGCCGCAACCCAGCTGTTGGACTCCTTTCTTCCTGCTCCAGCCCATACTGGGTATCGGAGCCGGGCGCAATTGAAATGCGCCGAGGTGGATGGTACCTTTCAGCTCGGATTTTATCGTCCTGGCACCCACGAAGTGGTTGATATAGCCTCTTGCCCCGTATTGGATCCGCGTTTAAGCGCGCTCTTGGAACCCTTGCGTGCGTTACTGCATCGCAGTCGCTATGCTTCAAGTATCAGTCAGATTGATGTCAGCGTAGATGATACTGAGAACCTCCGGTTGCTGTTCCACTGTCGCGCCAAAGATTTAGATTCTTTTTGCGCGTGGGTGGGAGGACGCGCCTCCACTTGGAAGGTTGCCATCCTTGTGGCACCAGTCAACTCCCGTGCCGGCTCTGCGCGGGCTGGGGCTAAGATGCACACGCCTGAACTCATCCGTGTCCAGGGCGACAGGGAACTGGCGTTTAGCCCCGGAGATCCACAATTGCAACTTAAATATGCTGCGCAGGACTTCTGTCAGGTGAATTTAACGCAGAATCGCGCACTGGTTGCGCAGGTGCTAGAACTGGCAAATGTGGATAAGCATACCACCGTGTACGATCTCTATTGTGGGGTGGGGAATTTCTCTCTCCCGCTGGCGCTGCGTGCAGGAATGGTGGTGGGGGTAGAAGGTAATGCGGGCGCAATTGAACGGGCAGCACAAAACGCTATGGCTCACAGCCTGGAGAACACACAGTTTTTTTCCGCAGATGTGGCGCGTTTTCTCGCCCACAACAATGCTGGATTGCCCCACCCAGAAGTGGTGGTGCTGGATCCGCCACGTGCCGGTGCGAAGCAGGTTGCAGGAATGTTGGGCACAACTGCAGCGCGACGTATAGTGTATGTGTCGTGCGATCAGCAGACTATGTTGCGTGACATCGAGATTCTGCACCAAGTTGGCTTTGCCTTGCGCTATATGCGCGGGGTAGATATGTTTCCTCATACTCACCATTGTGAGGTGGTGGCTCTCCTTACTCGCGCCTGATCCCACAAGGAAATATTGCTTGTGTCTGCACCATCATTATGTTAACGTCTGCGCGTTTAACGTCTTCTTTTTTTGTTTGCGACAGTAGAAGTGAGCCAAAAGCTCACTTTTTTTATTGCTATAAATTTGGTTGGGGCGTGCGCTTCTAGGCAGCGGCAGCTACAGATTGTTTCAGCCTTAAGATCAGCATGCCTGAGAGAAAATGCAGGATAAACATATGTCTACAGACGGCGTAGAGAAACAGATAGTAGAGCTGGCGGCCCCCATAATAGATGATTTCGGACTTGAATTGGTGGATATTGAATATCGCCAGCAGGGGCGTCAGTGGCTGTTGTGCCTGTATATCGATAAAGAGGGGGGCGTTACCCTTGATGACTGTGCTGATTTCAGTCGCGAGTTAAGCACCCTGCTTGATGTTGAAGATGTTGTGCCCTCGGCGTATCGCCTGGAGGTCTCGTCTCCCGGTCTAGACAGACCTTTGAAGAAAAAAGATGATTTTCTCCGCTTTGCAGGGGAAATTGTCAAGGTAAAGATGCGCGGTTTGGTCGATCCAGATCTCCGTGGATATGCGCGCAAGACATTTGTCGGGGTTTTGCATGGTCTGGATGGTGAAAATATAGTGGTGGAGCAAAATGACAGCGCCGGCGGCAGAGTATTGCTCCCCTTGCAGGATATTGATAAAGCAAATATTGAGCCGCAATTCTAGCTCTGTTTTAAACATCAAAATAAATACGCTTAAAGCCCATCCTAGCAGGACACATGCTGCTGGTGGACAAAAGCTTGTCAATTTAAGGTTAAAGTTGGGTGCTCACGCAGGTGTAGCGTGTGGCAGATCCAGCGCCTGGTATAGGAGAAAATATATGGTTGTAAATCTCAACCACGTAATTGATCAAGTTGTTAAGGATAAGGGCGTCGATCGGGAAGTGCTGGTCGAAGCTCTAGAGTCAGCAGTCCTTTCTGCAGCGAATAAGAAATTTCGCAACACTCGGGATATTGAAGCCCACTACAATTCAGACATTGGCGAAGTGGAGCTGTTTGAGTTTGTGGTTGTGGTGGACGAAGTGCAAGACTCATACAAAGAGATAGACATCGCAGAAGCACGGGAGATTGATCCCGATGTCCAATGTGGTGACTCTCTGGGGATGAAGATGGATTCTAGCGGCTTTAGCCGCATTGCGGCTCAGACTGCAAAACAGGTTATTGTGCAAAAAGTTCGCGAAGCTGAGCGTGAAGGGATATATAACGAATTTAAGGATCGCGTGGGCGAATTGGTCAACGGGATTGTGCGTCGCTATGAGCGTGGCGATCTCATTGTTGATCTGGGGCGGGCGGAGTCTATTTTGCCGCGACGTGAGCAGATTCCGCGTGAGAGTTATCGTCAGGCAGACCGGGTGCGCGCATACATTTCTGATGTAAGGATGTCGCCCAAAGGACCGCAGATTATTCTGTCCCGCGCTCATCCGCAACTGGTGGTTGAATTATTCAAGACCGAGGTTCCGGAAATAGCTGAAGGGATTGTGGAGATTGTTTCCTGCGCACGCGAGCCTGGTAGCCGCACCAAAATTGCAGTGGTATCCCACGACCCAGACGTTGATCCTGTTGGAGCATGTGTCGGAATGCGCGGTTCCAGAGTGCAGAACGTAGTGTCCGAATTGCGCAGTGAAAAGATCGACATTGTGCCGTGGTCGCCCGATATGGCACGCTTTGCCTGCTCTGCTCTTGCCCCTGCTGAAGTGTCACGTGTGTATGTGGACAATGATGAAGAGGCGATGGAGGTCATTGTTCCGGACGATCAACTCTCTTTAGCTATCGGCAAAAAGGGGCAGAATGTGCGCCTTGCTGCAAGGCTGTTGGGATGGAAAATAGACATTAAGAGCGAAAGTAGAGCTGCAGAATTGGCCGATGAAGCTCCTGGTAAAGATGATGAAGCCCCGAACACGGATGCTGAGGAGAATGTGTCCACAGATGACGCCGGTCACTTTGTTGAGGATGGAAGACCTGCCCCTGAGCAATCCGTAGAGGAAGATACTGCAGATATAACAACCACAGCGGAGAACGATTCTGAGCCTGAAAAAGAGAGTTAAGGAAGAACAGGAGACACAGGAGTCTTCAGGACCACAGCGCAGTTGTATTGGATGCCGTGCCAAAGTGCAGGCGCATGATTTGCTCCGTTTTGTGTGCTCGCCTGATGCCGAGTTGTTGCTGGACTATCGCCAGAAACTGCCAGGACGCGGTGCGTATACTTGTTGTGACAGCGCGTGTTATACCAAAGCGCTTGAGACACATGCTTTTGCACGGGTGTTTAAACGCCCCTGTAATCCTGCCTCTATCCATGTTATCATAGAACAATTACGCACTCAGGTACGCGCCAAGGTGACTTCCTTGTTAGGGATGGCGCGCAAGTCTGGTGTTGCCGTTAGTGGTCAGCAGGCAATTATAAACGCGTTGCGGCGCCCACGCGAGGTAGCTTGGGTGTTAATAGCTGACGATATGGCATCCGCGGCGGCGGATAAGCTCCTGCGCCAGTTGCAGGCGCATGGAATAGGTGCTTTGCGTGGTATTGACAAACAAATATTGACTCAGGCCCTGGGTAGTGGAGAGCGCAGCGCTGTTCTGCTCAAGAAAAGTTCGCTTGCACAGGCGCTGAAATGCGAGTTGCAACGATATGTAGATGTTATGGGGGAAGTTTGATGGCGAAAATTAGAATTTATGAATTGGCACAGCGTCTGGGTCTGGGGAACAAAGATCTACTTAAGCGACTGCGCGATAAAGGTATTGAAGCAAAAAGCCATATGAGTGTGATTGACGAAGAAACGGTTAAAGAATTTGAGGAAAATATCACCAAATCTGATACGGAGCAGCAGGAGACTTTTGCGGAAGAGCGGATAAGTACAGGTTTAATTCGCAGACGTCGAAAGGTGCAGCCTTCCAAAGAAAAAGTTGAGGAAGCTACTTCTGCTGAAGAGACGTCAGAGGATGCAGTAGCCTCTACATCTGTTACAAAGCAGGATAGTGAACCTACGCCAACTGAGGCACAGGCCCCTCAAGAAGCTGTTCCGCATGATCAAGTTGCAGCTAAAACTTCTGTTGCCAGTGAAGATAAAGCGGAAGCTGTAACTAAGAGCGAGGACTCTGCAGTGCAGCCGTCTGTGCCAGAAAAGCAGAGTGAGCCTGAATCTACAACCACTGACTCTCCTGCCCCCACCAAACGTGCAGCGCCCACCAAACATGTGGCCTCTATCGTTTCTACCCATAATGAAGAACCGCAACTGCAGAAATCCACAACTAAAACTGGGGCTACTATCCTCGGTCATGTTGAGTTGCCGAAGTCGGCCCTGCGCCAGGATCAGCGTGGCGGTCGCCGACCTGGTCCGGCAGATAAGCGTAAGGTACATAGTGGGGCTCGCCCTGCAGCAGGACCACGCCCTGATAGCGCACCAACTGGAGCACCTAAAGCTCCAGCCAAAACACCAGCTTTTGTCGATGTTCCAATTGATCCCGAAAACGACAAGGGGCGTGATCAACGGCGTAGAAAGAAAAAAACTAAAGGAGCAAATGAGTACGCCGAGAGTTTTGGGGGCAAGAAGCGAGAGCGTGTAGAGGTTTACAAGCCTGAACGTCTGGGTCGTAACCGTCGGGGAAGAAAAAACCAGCAACCTGCACGCCAAACAGAAATCACTGTGCCTAAGGCGATCAAACGCAAAATCCGTATCAGTGATGTTATCACTGTGGGGGAATTGGCAAAGCGGATGGGGGTTAAAGCTAATGATCTCATCAAGGAACTCATGCGCCAGGGCAGTATGGTAACCATTAACCATCCTCTGGATTTTGAATCTGCAGCTATTCTGGCGGCAGATTTCAACTACGAAGTGGAAAACGTTGCCTTTGACGAAGGTAGTATCCTCAACGCGAGCGACGACATTTCAGTAGAGGATGATAGCTCCTCTTCCCATGTTACTGAGCGCCCCCCCGTAGTAACTATAATGGGTCACGTTGACCACGGTAAAACCAGCCTGCTTGATGCTATCCGCAGTGCTCATATCGCCGACGCAGAAGCGGGTGGAATTACTCAGCATATCGGTGCATACGATGTTCAGGTTAACGATAAAACGATTTCGTTCCTTGATACCCCTGGGCACGAGGCTTTTACTGCGATGCGCTCCCGTGGGGCGCATGTCACTGATATTGTTATTCTGGTTGTAGCTGCGGATGATGGGGTTATGCCGCAGACCCGCGAGGCCATTAGCCACTCCAAGGCTGCAGGTGTGCCTATTATTGTGGCAATCAATAAGATTGATAAGCCCGCGGCTAACCCAGAAAAGGTAAAACAGGAACTTACTGAATTTGGACTAGTCCCCGAGGAGTGGGGTGGCGACACCATATTTGTTGAAGTTTCCGCAAAGCAGCGTATCAATCTGGAAGAATTGCTAGAAATGGTATTGCTCCAGGCTGAAGTATTGGATCTTAAAGCTGATGCAACCAAACGCTGTCGCGGAACTATTGTTGAAGCACGCTTGGACAAAGGTCGCGGCGCAGTAGCTACAGTACTAGTGCAAGACGGTACTCTCAAGATTGGCGACCCAATAGTTGCAGGACTCCATCATGGACGTGTCCGCACCATGATTAACGATCGTGGAGAAAATGTTCAAGAGGCTGGTCCATCTATCCCAGTAGAGGTGACTGGGTTGCAGGGTGTGCCTGAAGCTGGTGACACTATTAATGCGGTAGAAACTGAGAAGCTTTCCAAAGAAGTTGCACAGCATCGCCAGCATAAGAGCAGAGAAGCCGAGCTCGCAAAAAGCAGTCGTCTCTCTTTGGATCAACTCTATGCACGGATTCAAGAGGGTAACGTCGAGGAACTTAGGGTAATTATCAAGGCCGACGTGCAGGGCACTGTTGAAGCCCTTAAGGAAGCCTTGGTTAAACTATCTACCGACTCCTGCCGTTTGTTCGTAGTGCATACGGCCGTAGGTGGAATTAAGGAGAGTGATGTCTCGTTAGCGACCGCGTCAGATGCCATTATCATCGGCTTCAATGTACGCCCAGAGCCAAAAGCGGCAACTATGGCGGAAAAAGAAGGTGTTGATATACGCCTCTACAGCATCATTTATGATGCGGTAGATGATGTGAAGAACGCTATGGAAGGATTGTTAGCCCCAACTCTGAAGGAAAAATATCTGGGACGGATTGAAGTTCGTGAGACCTTCCATGTATCCAAGATTGGAACCATTGCCGGATGTGTTGTGCAGGATGGTCTGGCGCGGAGAAATTCTCTCGCACGTCTTGTACGTGACAGCGTTGTAATCTGGGAGGGCTCTCTTAGCTCCCTGAAGCGCTTTAAAGATGATGTAAAAGAGGTCAAGGTTGGCTACGAATGCGGGGTTGGGCTCGAGCGTTATAACGATATAAAGGTTGGCGATATAATCGAGACCTATGAAATCATTGAAACTAAAACAGAACTGTAGGAGCTATACTTGGGAACAACGCAACGTTCAATCAGGGTAGGGGAGCAGATACAGAAAGAGATATCTGATCTGCTCTTGCGCGGAGTACGCGACCCGCGTGTTGGGTTTGTCACCATCACTGAGGTTGATGTTACCAGCGATTTGCAACATGCCCGCATTTACTATACTACCTTTAGCTCGGAGGATAATGCTGAGCATCAGCGTGAAGAGACTCAAAAAGGGTTGCAGAGCGCTACCAGTTATCTACGTTCTGAACTTGGCAAGCGTCTTAAATTGCGTCGGGTTCCGGAGTTGACTTTTAGATATGATGAGTCAACCGAATATGGGAACCGCATTGAGAGTATCCTGCGGAAGATAAATAGCGATGACGAATAATACTGATCCAGCTTTGGCAGTAGAGCAGGTAGCAGATGCAATTCGCTCAGGAACATCGTTTCTGGTTGCGGCACACGAATCTCCGGATGGAGATGCCATTGCATCTACCTTGGCGCTGACCAATGCGTTGCGCGAAATGGGCAAGGAGGTTGTGGCATACAATGCTGACCCAGTGCCGCAAAAACTTAAGTTTTTGCCTGCAGCGGACAGTATGGTAACCCATGTGCCAGAACAATCACGTTTCGATGTTGGGATAATTCTCGATGCAGGGGAGTTACGTCGTGCCAAAGTCGATTTAGCCGGGATGTGCAAGGTGGGAATAAATATTGACCATCATCCATATTCCGAAGACTTTGGTGATATCTACTGTGTTGACACCAATGCCAGTGCTACAGCTATTATTATCTTTCGTATTCTCAAGCACTTGCAACATCCTATATCTCTTGCTGTGGCAGAAAATATTTATACTGCAATTCTGTCAGACACTGGATCTTTTCGCTACAACAGTGCCAATAGTGAGGCTTTTTATGTAGCTGCAGAGATGGTTGCGTGCGGTGTTGATCCATGGAAAATTGCCGGTGGGCTGTATGAAAGTCAGGAAGCTGAGCGCTTACGCCTTTTGGCGAAATCCCTAGCAACTCTGCAGGTATCTTCATGTGGTCGTATCGCCTCGATGTATGTTACAGCACAGATGTTTGAAGAAGTTGGTGCCGGCGTGGAATTGTCAGACAGCTTTGTCAACTACCCCCGCTCGATCCAAGGTGTAGAGGTTGCGGTGTTCCTGCGTGAACTGGGTCCTGATATGTACAAGATTGGGATGCGTTCTAAAGGGAAGGTAGATGTTGGCGCGCTTGCGCGCGAGCTGGGCGGTGGTGGGCACCATAATGCTGCTGGTGCGCAAATGAACGGAAGTATTGAGAGTGTAGTTGCAGACATCTTTGCTCGTCTCCAACCGTTATTGCCCTAATCTATGCATGGATTTTTAGCCCTGGACAAACCAGAAGGGATTAGTTCGCATACTTTAGTGCAAACAGTGCGGCGTGCTTGCGGTACCCGAAGAGTGGGACATGCAGGTACGCTTGACCCTTTAGCTACTGGGGTGCTGCTTGTCGGTATCGGCCATGCAACCCGGCTGATTGAGTACCTTACCGCACAGAGCAAGTCTTATCATGCCACTATGCGTTTGGGGGTCATTACAGACACGCAGGACATAACCGGTACAATTCTGGAAACCAGAGACATCCCTCCACTATCTCATGAGCAACTAGAATCGGCGTGTGCTGAATTTGAAGGTGTAATTGATCAGGTTCCGCCGATGTTTTCCGCGCTCAAAAAAAATGGGGTTCCCCTCTATCGCCTGGCGCGTAAAGGTGAAGAGGTTGAACGCCAGAAACGCCAAATCCACATACACAAAATTACGCTTGGTAACCGTACAGGAGATGAGGTTTCGCTTGACGTAGAGTGCTCCAAGGGGACATATATCCGCACCTTGTGCCATGATATAGGTCTCAGCCTTGGATGTGGAGCGTGTATGACGCAGTTGCGCCGTACTGGAAGTGGACACTTTACCAGTGCAGAACTTACTAGTATTACGGAGCTGCGTGAGGGCAATTTTAAGCTCATTTCTCCTCTCGAAGGGTTGGCGCACGTGCCGCAGGTACAATTGAATCCTGAGGGGAGGGAACGGCTGCGCAATGGAATACCGCCACAGCTAGAGCATGTAGTATCTATGGACAGTGAGCAGGCAGAGTCAGGGTTGGTCTTGCTGTGTGATGCTGGTGAGCTGTTAGCCGTAGCTAGTCCAGATTTTACCCAACAACAGGAACCTCGCGGTGATTTTAAGCTGCATAAGGTGTTTCCCGCCGGAATCTGATTCTGCTACGTAAGAATTTAAGTCTAAGGCGCGTACCGATGTTGCCGCTGAATAAAAGCTGTGCTATAAACCAGCTCTGCAACAGCGAATGCGCTTTACAGTGTAGCGTAGTTGTGATAAGAACACTTTGTATTTCACTAGGTTAACCGGGTTTCCGGATTTTAATGCTTGAAAGGAGATGCCACAGTGCTGGCCACAGAAGAAAAACAGGAAATTATTAAGGAATTTCAGACCCAGGAGGGTGACACCGGTTCTCCTGAGGTTCAGATTGCGTTGTTGTCGAGTCGAATTACCGAACTGACTGACCATTTCAGAACCCACAAAAAAGATCATCATTCACGCCGGGGGCTGCTGAAAATTGTAGGTCAGCGTCGCCGCCTTCTCGATTACCTGAAGAAAAAAGATGTTGAGCGGTATCGGAACTTGATTTCCCGTCTGGGTATCAGACGTTAGTAAGAATGTTGAATGTGGCAGCCTGTTCTGAGTTAGGCTGCCACATTTTAAGCTGGGCAATGGAGGATGTCCGGAGAAAGGTTTTGACCCCCTGTGGTGTGTCACACCATAGGGTTTAGGTCAGAGTCTGTCTCAGGCCAACCTCCTGCAGCCCTTTTTTTTTAAGAACAGGTTCAACTAGCAAAACTTCAAGGTTTTGCGCAGGAGAAGCACATGAGTTATCAGAAAGTAGAAATTGAATTTAATGGTAAACCCCTCACTATTGAAACTGGTAAAATGGCGCGTCAAGCAGACGGCGCCACGGTTGTAACCTATGGTGAAACTAAAATTCTCTGTACTGCAGTTTCAGCTAAAACTATGCGCCCGGGGCAGGATTTCTTTCCTCTGGTAGTCAACTACCAAGAGAAATTCTACGCCAGTGGCAAGATCCCCGGATCTTTCTTCCGGCGTGAGCGCGGCGCTACTGAGCGAGAGACCTTGATCTGTCGTTTGATTGACCGTCCCATGCGTCCACTGTTTCCCAAAGGGTATATGAACGAAACCCAAATAATGCCCACCGTTATTTCAGCTGACGGCATTAACGATCCCGATACCCTCTCGATCCTTGCAGCGTCCGCCTCAGTTACTGTGTCGGACATCCCATTTGCAGGTCCTATAGCCGCAGTGCGTGTAGGTCGGGTGGAGGGCGAGTTTGTTGCCAATCCCACCATTGAACAGGTAGGGCAGAGCGATATCGAAATTGTGATCGCTGGCTCACGCGATGCCATTATGATGGTTGAAGGTGAGGCTAACCTTGTCAGCGAAGACGAGATGCTTGAGGCTATATTTTTTGGACATCGCTCCATTCAACCTTTGATCGATATGCAGGAGAAGCTGCAGCAGCAGGTCGGGGTTGCCAAGCGTGAGTTTGAAGTTCCAGAAGTAGATGCAGAGTTGGAGAAAAAAGTCACCGAGGTTTGTGAAGCACAAGTTGTCGAAGCAGTAAAACTGCAGGTGAAGCAAGAGCGCTACGCGGCATTGAGTGCCAATCGGGAGAAAGTCCAGGAGCTGTTGGCGGAAGAATTTCCCGAGCGCGACAATGAAATTGATGCGATTATCGCCAGTGTAGAAAAGCGTGTAGTGCGACAGATGATTCTGCAGGATCGTATCCGTATCGATGGGCGCGATATGCACACCATCCGCCCCATCTTCAGTGAAGTTGGTATACTGCCTCGTGCGCACGGCAGTGCTTTGTTTACCCGAGGCGAAACTCAAGCCCTGGTTGCTACCACTCTGGGTACCGCAAGTGACGAACAGCGCATTGATAATATTCAGGGGATGGATTTCAAGAAATTCATGCTGCATTACAATTTCCCCCCTTTCTGCGTGGGCGAAACCAGTATGCGCTTGTTTCCTGGACGCCGCGAAATTGGACATGGCATGTTAGCCGAGCGCTCTGTTTCCAAGGTCCTCCCTGCATTTGATGATTTCCCTTACACGATCCGCATTGTATCGGATGTTCTTGAATCAAATGGCTCCTCTTCTATGGCCTCGGTGTGCGGCGCATCGTTGTCCCTGATGGATGCTGGCGTCCCTGTTAAAAACCATGTGGCTGGGATTGCTATGGGGTTAGTGAAAGAGGGCGATGACGTTGCAGTGCTTTCCGATATTCTTGGGGATGAAGATCATCTCGGAGATATGGATTTCAAAGTCACTGGCACTAAAGAGGGTATTGCAGCGTTGCAGATGGATATCAAGATTGACGGTGTAACGCGTGACATAATGCATACGGCTCTTGAGCAGGCGCGCGAAGGGCGACTTCATATTCTAGATAAAATGGCTGAAGCCATTTCTGAAGCACGTGCTGATCTCTCTCCCTACGCACCACGTATCACCACAGTGTACGTGAAGCCGGATCAGGTTCGTACTGTTATCGGTGCTGGTGGTAAGACCGTGCGTGGAATTATCGAGGCTACTGGATGTGGGATCGACATTGAAGATGATGGTCGAATCAATATCTCCTCTGCCGATAGTGCAGCTGCTGCCGAAGCCGCGCGCATGATAAGAGAGTTGACCCAGGAAGCAGAAGTGGGCAAAATTTATGATGGCACGGTGAAGAAAATAATGGATTTCGGCGCATTTGTAGAGATCTTTGCAGGCACCGATGGCTTGGTACACGTTAGCGAACTTGCCAAAGAGCGTGTCCGGAATGTGACTGATGTTCTTAATGAGGGAGATTCCGTGCGCGTTAAGTGTATTGGGGTTGACCGTCAGGGCAAGATTAAGCTTTCACGCAAAGAAGCTCTTGCTGATGATGAAAAAAATAACGCCTGATTTGGCGCTTCGTATTGATAACAATCTTATTCAGAGATAAACGCAGCGTTTTGTAGTTAATACGCGGGTGCGTTTTTCACTGGTGCTTCTGGAGTCCCCGTCATCTTGTGCTAAGATGACGGGGACTTTTCTTTAGCAAGCGTAATTTTCCTTTTTTATTTTAGATAAGTCTGTACTTGTGATCCGCCAGTTGGGGTGTGCTCAGAAACTATTGTATTGGTGGTGGTGCGTTATTGCATTTTTTAGCTGAGCAGGGGACGAAAGCTGCAAAGGACTTTTGCTGATCAAGTGTTTAGTTGCAAGTATTGTTTGGCGCTGTTGACACTATCGCCATAGCATTGCACAATATTGCAGACATAGTTCAAGCTAGAAAGGTCAGATGTGAATACAGTAAATGTTGAAATAAAGAAGTTACACCACGATAGTGTGGTGCCCGCATATAAGACTGAACACGCAGCTGGGATGGACTTGAGTGCCTGTCTAGAAAGTTCACTGCGTTTGGTCGCGGGGCAGCGTGCCCTGGTAACTACTGGGATTGCGATTGCATTGCCACATGGGTACGAGGCGCAGGTGCGACCTCGTTCAGGTTTAGCTCTGAAACACGGTATTGCGCTGGTTAACAGCCCAGGGACTATTGATGCTGACTATCGAGGTGAGATAAAGGTAGTGCTGATAAATCTTGGCGAGGCAGATTTTGAAATTCACCACGGCGATAGGATTGCGCAGTTGGTCGTGGCTCCAGTCTCTAGGGTGGAGTGGCAACAGGTAACTGAATTGGATACTACGGCGCGCAATGCTGGGGGCTTTGGACATACTGGAGTACAAGGTTAACGCTAGCGAAGGTTCGATACGCGACTTCAATTCTTCAAAATAGAGAGAGTTATGGACCAGCAAACCCTGCATACATACCCATGTGAATACACGTTTAAAATATTTGGAACTGCGACTGAGCAAGAGCAACTCTCACCCCAGATATTAACTGCTGTGGCCGAAGTGGTAGAGGTTGTTGATAATGGGATTAACCAGCGCTGCAGTAGTGCAGGTAAATATTTTTGTATTTCCGTGAAGGCTTTTCTTGAGAGTGAACAACAACGCAGGAGGATTTACACCCTGCTGCAACAACTCGAAGGGGTTAGATATATATTATGATGCTGACGATTAATCCGCACAATCCGCAACAACGTCTGCTCGACCGCGTGGTAGAGTGTCTGCGCAATGGAGGGATTATTGTATATCCGACAGACACAACTTACGGGATGGGATGTGATATCTATAACAAAAAGGGGATTGAGAGAATCTATCAGATTAAACAGCGTGATAAGCGCAAGCCGTTCTCGTTTATTTGTCCCGATCTGGCTACGATTGCAAGTTATGCCAATGTGAGTAACAACGCATTTAAAATAATGAAGCGTCACCTGCCCGGACCCTATACCTTTGTGCTTGAAGCTACCCGAGAAGTGCCAGATTTACTTGTAACTAAGCAGCGCACCGTCGGGGTGAGGATGCCGGATAATAATATCGCTATGGAGATAGTGCGCCAATTAGGGCACCCATTGGTTACTACCAGTGCCAATATTACTCAGCAGCAGACCTATGAAGATCCAAGTCTGATTGAGGATGAGCTCGGCTCCCAATTGGATATGGTGGTGGATGGGGGGAAAATTATTGGTGAGCCATCAAGCGTAATTAGCCTTATAAATGAAGAGATTGAGGTGTTACGTCACGGACGTGGAGATGTTTCATGGATTAAATAGATAGCTGAGCTTCTTTAGTTAAACTTAAGGATTTTATCCTTGCTGAAGATGTAGCGCCCGCGCTAAAGTATTTTAGCACGGAAAGGTTGTCTGCTATTGACGATCAAAGTGCGCCAGTTATTTGGGTTCCAGGCTCTGGAACCACGAGCCCTGTTCTACTCCTCCTCCGGAACAGGGCTTTTTTATGCTGAAGCGCTCCACAACAAACAGCCAGAGAGCATAGTAATGCTCTCCGGCTGTTTTGGTCTGACATGTATTCCTTTGTACTTAACTTAGATTCCAAGTTCCTTGAAGAAGTCGTTACCCTTGTCGTCAACCAAGATAAAGGCGGGAAAGTCCACAACTTCAATTTTCCATACCGCTTCCATGCCAAGATCTTCAAAGTCGAGGCATTCCACACTCTTGATGTTGTATTCTGCTAGTGCCGCAGCAGGGCCGCCGATGGAGCCAAGGTAGAAACCACCATATTTCTTGCACGAGTCGGTAACTTGCTGCGAACGGTTCCCTTTTGCGATCATAATCATAGATGCGCCGCGGGACTGGAGCATGTCAACGTATGGGTCCATGCGCGCTGCAGTAGTTGGTCCAAAGGATCCAGAGGGCTTTCCTGCTGGAGTCTTGGCGGGACCAGCGTAATAGATGGGGTAATCTTTCAAGTATTGCGGTAGTTCTTCTCCGCGCTCAATGATTTCGCGGAAACGGGCGTGAGCAATATCGCGCCCTACGATGATGGTGCCGTTAAGGGAAAGTTGAGTCTTGATGGGATACTTGGACAACTCTTTCCGAACTTCATCCATAGGACGGTTGAGGTCTATACTCACCACTTCAGGGCGCTGACCGCGGCTTTCCTTTGAAAGGAGGCGTGCTGGATTGTCGTCCATCTGCTCAAGCCAGATCCCATCTTTATTTATTTTTGCTTTAATATTCCTATCTGCTGAGCAGGATACCGCCAAACCGATAGGGCATGATGCTCCATGGCGACTACTGCGAACGATGCGTATATCGTGCGCAAAATACTTGCCGCCGAATTGCGCGCCAATGCCCAGAGCTTCCGCGCGCTTTTGCAGCTCATTTTCCAACTCTATATCGCGAAACGACTGTCCAAACTCATTTCCTTCGGTGGGGAGTTCATCGTAGTAGCCAGTGGATGCAAGTTTTGCGGTTTTCAGGCAAGTCTCAGCGCTGGTGCCACCAATGCAGAATGCAATATGGTATGGCGGGCATGCGGCTGTACCTAGTGACTTCATTTTTTCAACCAGCCAGTCAACCAGGGAGTTCTTGTTGATGGTCGCTTTGGTTTCTTGATACAGGTAGGTTTTATTCGCACTCCCTCCACCCTTGACTACAAAGAGGAACTTGTATTCATTACCCTCTGTTGCCAGAAGATCAATCTGGGCGGGGAGGTTACACTTAGTGTTTACCTCGTCATACATGTTTAGAGGAGCATTTTGCGAGTAACGTAGGTTTTCTTCAGTATATGTCTTGTATACTCCGGCAGAAAGCTGTTCTGCGTCATTACATCCAGTGCGGACGTTCTCCCCTTTTTTCCCCAAGATTGTAGCGGTGCCGGTATCTTGGCAGAAGGGTAGCTCAAATTTTGCCGATACTATAGCGTTCTGGAGCATAGCCATGGCAACCCCGCGATCATTGGCTGATGCATCGGGATCTTTCAGAATAGCAGCTACCTTTTCGTTATGCGCCGGGCGCAGGAGAAAATTCACTTCCCGAAAAGCCTGGTTGGACAGATATTTCAGCCCTTCAGGATCAACCTTTAGCACTTCCTGCCCGTCACAATCGGCAGTACTGACAAAATCTTTGGTCAGCAGGCGGTATTGAGTTTTGTCTTTACCTAGAGGGAATGGATCCTGATACTTGAATTCAGACATTCTTGCTCTCCTTTACATGACGTTTATATCGATTGAACAACACTGAGGACGATTTATCCCCTTTCCAACCATGCATTTATGGCGTGTAGTATAGATAAAGTGTATACGATTGTCGATAGCTGAACATTGTTTTATTCTCGAAACTTCACGGGGAGTTTTCTCCTGATACGCGCATGGATATTTCACTTGTGCATCCCCTTGATTGATTTTCCACCCAGACACATGATACAAACGGGCGCGGCTGGCGCAAAGCGACTACAAAGCGTCTATGTGTCAGATTTATATTCTTATCCAGAGTGCGGGGCAAAAAGAGTGATGCAGGCAGTACTTAAACGTATATTGACGTCCAAGGTTTACGAGGCTGCGGTGGAAACACCTCTGGAGGAGGCAGTCAGGCTCAGTGAACGACTCAAGAACCATATTTACCTTAAACGTGAAGATTTGCAGCCAATATTTTCTTTCAAGCTACGCGGAGCTTACAATCGTATTGCGCAGTTGAGCATAGAGGAGCAGGGACGGGGGGTTATTGCAGCTTCAGCAGGCAATCATGCTCAGGGGGTTGCTTTTTCTGCACGTCAGTTGGGGATAAAAGCTGTTATTGTTATGCCGGAAACAACCCCGGCAATAAAAGTAGAGGCTGTACGCAGTCTGGGTGCAGAGGTAATTCTGCATGGGGATAATTATTCAGAAGCGGCAGCTCACTGCGCCTCAATTATGCAGCAGTCCGAGATGGTGTATATCCATCCGTTCGACGATGACTATGTTATCGCAGGCCAGGGCACCGTGGCGGATGAAATTCTACGTCAGAGTGCAGGGGAGCTCGACGCCATCTTTGTTCCGGTTGGCGGTGGCGGACTGATTGCAGGAATTGCGGCATATATGAAAGCGGTAAGTCCTGGGGTGAAGGTAATTGGAGTGGAGCCGCAGGATAGCTGCGCCATGACCCGTTCACTTGAAGCGGGAAAGCCAATACATCAGAAACAGGTTGGAATATTTGCGGATGGAGTTGCGGTCAGGGATGTGGGTAAAAAGACCTTTAACTTGTGCCATAAATATGTCGACGAAATGGTGCTGGTTTCTACCGATGAAATATGCAGTTCTATTCGCGCCATATACCAAGAGACCCGTTCTATTGTAGAGCCCGCCGGCGCCCTCGCAGTCGCCGGAATGAGAAAGTACGTGCACCAACACCAGATTGAGGGGCAACATTTGGTAGCCATTAACTCTGGCGCCAATATGAACTTTGACCGCCTGCGTTATGTAGCGGAGCGTGCCCAGGTAGGGGAGCATGAAGAGGCACTGTTTGCAGTGACCATCCCTGAACAGGCTGGTGCGTTGCGTAAGTTTTGTACGAACATAGTAAAAGAACGTAATATTACCGAATTCAACTATCGGCGTTCAGATCAGCACAATGCATGTATTTTTGTGGGGATAGAAACTTCCCGTACCCAGGAGCGCGAAGATTTTAGTGAGCAACTCTCCCAGAATGGATATCAGTACTTAGACATAACCGACAATGAGCTTGCCAAAACCCACGTGCGCTACATGGTGGGGGGGAGATGTCCACAGATTGAGCAGGAACTGCTGTACCGCTTCTGGTTTCCGGAACGCCCCGGGGCTTTGAGCAGATTCCTGGCGGCGCTGGGTTCTGCGTGGAACATCTCTTTGTTTCATTATCGCACCCAGGGTGGATGCTTCGGACGTGTGTTGATAGGGTTAGAGTTGCCTGCCGATCAACGTCATCAGGTTAGTGATGTGCTGGACAATCTCGGTTATGTGTATATGGATGAGACTGATAATCCGGTGTACCGCTTGTTTTTGTAGTTCGTTTAAGCCTGATTGAACAAGAAGAAACACTTAATACTTGATTGGTTGAGTGCGGAATGGTACCTTGCGCCCAAAACTTATGGGGGTAAAATGTTTTAAATGCTCAGCTCAGATGGTACAAGGCTAGATCTCTTATGCGCAAGTTCCGTAAATAAATGAACGGCAGGTTATTTATTTCCATTAATCGTAGATGAGAAGTACAATTCTAACTGAGTTTGACCGAAGCTGGCACCCTGCGGATTATCGTGATCTCTCTGGAATAGAGGCCCGAATATATGTTTGAGCGACTTAAAGAAGATATCCAGGTTGTATTTGATCGCGACCCTGCGGTACGCTCCACCCTTGAAGTTCTGATCTGCTATCCCGGTTTTCATGCGCTTCAGTTTCATCGTCTGTCTCATTGGCTGTGGAATAAAGAATGGCACTTGCTAGCGCGCACTCTTTCTCACTTTTCCCGTCTTGTCACCGGAATCGAAATTCATCCTGGCGCAAAAATTGGGCGGGGGTTTTTTATCGACCATGGTATGGGGGTTGTCATTGGAGAAACCGCCGAAATTGGGAACAATTGCACCCTTTATCACGGTGTTACTCTGGGGGGAACCACGTGGGCGAAAGAGAAGCGCCATCCGACTTTGGGTGACAATGTGGTGGTAGGAGCAGGGGCGAAAATACTGGGCCCGTTTTTAGTCGCCGACGGAAGCAAGGTGGGCTCAAACTCTGTCGTGGTAAAGCCGGTACCGGAAAATGCCACCGTGGTGGGGATTCCGGCCAAAGTGGTGGTCAATATGAAGGGCGTTAAAGAACGTATCCACTCCGAACGCCCAGACCTGGAGCATGGAAAGCTTCCTGACGTTCAGGCTAGGAACACCGCTCAATTAATGAACAAGATGAACGCTATGGAGCAGCGTCTGGAGCAACTTGAGCAGGAGTTGAAGCAATATCGACAATCCTGATTGCAGGTAGCACAACGTTTTTTATTTATCTGTTCCACAATTACATTCCTAAGCAAGAAGAGAGGTTTGAATATGCGTTTTTCCAAACGGTCGTTATATGCAGTGCGTGCGATGGTTCGTCTCGCGATACAGTATGAAGATTGTCCGGTGTCTATCCGGGAGATTTCAGAGATAGAAGATATTTCTCTGCCGTATTTAGAGCAGCTGTTTGCATGTCTGCGCCGCAGTGAACTAGTGAAAAGTGTGCGTGGTCCCGGAGGTGGATATGTGTTATCGCGTCCAATGGCAGAAATTAATTTGCACCATATTGTAGAGAGTGTAGATGAAACCATCGCGCCAGCGATATGTGTTGAAAGTAGTGAAAAGTGTCAGCGCAGTTCCGACTGCTTTATGTACCCGGTGTGGTGCGAATTGGGAGAAATAATTCGCGATTTCCTGGTTGGTACTTCGGTAGAGGATTTAGTTCTTAAGGCTAAGAGCAATAGCCTTGCATGATCCATGAAATCTTTTGGTACTGATTTAAGTTCAAACGGTTCGACTGCCTTTTCCCAGCCGCCCTTTTCTAAACGGTTGCAACGTTTATGTCCGTAAGTTTTCAGGTAAATTATTTAAAATTAACTTGGTCGCCGAATTGTTGATGGCGAGTTTCTGCGCGTGTTGCGGCTTATATGTGCTGCACAGGAGGATGTTTTGCGTCAGGTGTATTTGGATAATAATGCGACCACTGCGTTACACACAGAAGTTGTGGAAGCAATGTTGCCCTGTCTGCGCGACGAGTTTGGTAATCCCTCGAGTGTTCACTGGGCTGGGCGTCAAGCAAATGAGCTGTTGCAGCAGGCTCGTGCGCAGGTCGCAAGTGCGTTGAATGCCGAACCTCACGAAATAGTTTTCACCAGTTGTGGCTCCGAAGGGGACAATATGGCTATACTTGGAAGCGCCGATGCATTGCGTACCAAGGGAAACCACATCATAACCTCTACGGTAGAACATCCAGCGGTGCTTGACACTTGCCGTTACTTTGAACAGCGCGGTGGGCGGGTAACCTATGTTGCGGTAGACCGCGAAGGTAGGATCGATCCTGCGGAAGTTGAGGCAGCTATCGAAGCGGATACTGTGCTTATCTCTTTGATGTGGGCGAATAACGAAACTGGAACTGTATTTCCTATCGAACAGCTTGCCGCCATCGCGCGCAAACACGAGGTGCGCTTTCACACCGACGCAGTGCAGGCGTTGGGGAGGCTTCCCATTGATGTGAAACAACTGCCTGTTGATCTGTTGACTATTTCAGCCCACAAAATTGGTGGTCCCAAAGGGGTCGGAGCTTTGTATGTGCGCGACGGTGTTGAGATATCCCCTCTTATCCATGGGGGGCATCAAGAGAAACACCTGCGTGCCGGAACCCACAACGTTGCCGGAATTGTAGGCTTCGGACGTGCGTGCCAGTGGGTAGAGGAACACCTTAGTTCTGAAAGTAAACGTCTCACCAGACTGCGCAATCGCCTGGAAGAGGGGATATATGCACAGGTAGAGCATGTGAGCCGCAATGGAGATCGCAAAAATTGTCTCCCCAATACCCTCAATCTCGCTTTTCCGTATGTTGAAGGGGAGGGGTTGCTTCTAGCTCTAGATATGGTGGGGATTGCTGCTTCGTCTGGTTCGGCATGCACCTCAGGGGCAGCTGGTGCCTCGCATGTTTTAAAGGCGATGAATGCCGACGATATGACTCTGAACTCCAGTGTACGTCTGAGCCTTGGATTTAACACCACCGAAGAAGATGTTGAGTATGTGATACAACATCTGCCTAGAGTGGTGGGGCGGTTATTCTCTATGAGCTTAGCCTTTGACGAACTGAGTCAATACGATTGTGACGTGATCTCCTGTGAAATTGACCCTCATGCGCACTAAGTTTCTCATATGAACAACGATATGCATCAACAAGGTAAGGTTCTTGTTGCTCTAAGTGGTGGAGTAGATTCCAGTGTTGCCGCAGCCTTGCTTATGGAGCAAGGCTACGCTGTCGTAGGTGTAACCCTTAGATTTCTCCCCGGAACCAAAGGGGATGCTGTTGTAGCTGCGGCGAAGAGGGCCGCAACAGAGCTTGGGATCAAACTGCACGTATTGGACTGTGTTCCTGCGTTTGAACAGCGTGTGATTCAGCCTTTCTGCCAAGCCTATCTCGAAGGATCCACCCCGAACCCCTGTGTAGTGTGCAACCGCGAATTTAAGTTTGGTTTTCTCCTGGAAGTTGCAGATAAGCTAGGATGTGATTATCTTGCCACCGGACATTACGCCAGCATTGTATCTACCACCACCGGGATGGCCCTAGCGCGTGGTGCAGATAAGCAAAAAGATCAAAGCTACTTCATGTTCTGTATCGCTGATATGGATTTAACGCGGGTGCTCCTCCCTCTCGCAGAGATGAGTAAGACGCAGGTGCGTAGTGCTGCGCAACGTTTTTCCCTCAGTGCTAAAAGTAGTGCCGAAAGCCAGGACATCTGTTTTGTACCAAATAACGACTACAAAGGTCTGGTGCAGCAACGTGGATGCAACTCTAAAACCCATCCTAGCGTACACCCCGGCACCATTGTCCATGTAGATGGAACGGTGTTAGGGCAGCACCAGGGAATTCATGCCTATACTGTTGGTCAGCGACGTGGTTTAGGGGTTGGATGGCATGAACCCTTGTATGTTGTGCGCCTAGATGCTGAGCACAACCACGTAGTTGTAGGGGAGAAAAACCATCTATCTCAACAGCGTATTCGGGTGCTAAATGTGGTATGGGGCATCGATGTTAGCGGGGTAGATGACCTGCGAGTGGGCTGTCAGATTCGCTATCGACAACAACCAGTGGATGCAACGGTATCCCCGTGTGGTTCAGAAGCTCTGGTGACCTTCGATCTCCCCCAGAGGGGGGTCTCGCCTGGACAGGCCGCCGTGTTTTATCGCGGAGAAATTATTCTTGGTGGTGGGTGGATATGTTGATGCCCAAGGCAGCTATCCTTACCCTTGGATGTAAGGCAAACCAGTTCGAGTCTGTGGCTATACAGACCCAGCTCGAAAAACTGGGTTTCGAGGTTGGTCCACTCGAGCCTGCAAGCGCCCTGGTTGTGATCAATACCTGCACCGTTACAGGCGCTACCGATACTCAGTCGCGGAAGTTGGTGCGGCGTGCGCGGCGCATAAGCCCAGATGCGCGGATATTTGTCACTGGCTGTGCGGCGCAAATAGAACCACACATGTTTGCCCCCTTAGCTGGGGTAGAGCGAGTTTTCGGTAACATGGAAAAACAGGATATGGAATCTCTGCTTCGCTCTGGTGGTTCCTTGATTCAGGTTGGTGATATTGCGGCGGCCTCTGCTTGTCCTGACCTCAAAATTCAGCGTTTTCCTGGGCATAGTCGCGCCTTTGTGCAGATACAAACCGGATGTGACAATTTTTGTGCCTATTGTATCATCCCTTATGCGCGCGGGCGCAGTCGTTCCGTCCCTTCCATCACAGTTGTCGAGCAGGTGCAGGCCTTGGTAAATTCAGGCTTTGCCGAGATTGTTCTCACAGGGATCCATATCGGTCAATATGGCAAAGATCTGCCTGAGGGATTGGATTTGGCTGCTCTAGTGGAAAAGATCCTGAAGCATACAGCGGTAGCCCGTGTTCGCCTAGGGTCTGTTGAACCCCAAGAGCTTACTTCGGCTCTTCTTCGTCTGCTCGCAGAGTCTGACCGAGTGTGTTCCCATCTGCATATCCCTCTTCAATCTGGCTCCGACACGGTTCTGCAGCGGATGAAGCGCACATATTCTTGCACCTATTTTAGTGATAAAGTTGCAGCGATTAAAGAGACTGTGCCTGAAGTTAGTCTCGGTTTTGATTTAATCACCGGATTCCCCGGAGAAAGTGCTGCTGAATTTGAGCAGACTCGAGTTTTGCTCGAATCCCTCCCCTTTAATTATCTGCATGTCTTCCCATATAGTCCCCGCAAGGGAACGTTAGCAGCACAGATGCCAGACCAGATTCCCGTTGAAGTACGCCGCGCGCGTGCCGCAATACTGCGCGATCTAGCGCACCCGCGAGGAGAGGAGTATGCACGTAAGTTTATTGGAGCCACAGTAAATGTCGTGTTTCGCAAGCGCGCAAAGTCCGGCTCGCATGCTATCCCTTTGTGGCTCGGGTTGAGCAGTGAATACCTTGAAGTTGAGTGTTCAAGTCAAGCAGAATTGGGCGGACGCTTACGTCAAGTATATGTGAGCTCGGTTGAACAGGGTCGCTTAATATGCACCGATGTTGGAAATGGCGCAGTTGAAAATGCAAATAGACGTGCAGAGCCAGCACGGGATAGAGCATAAAAAATGCCCCGGGCTAAGGAGGAGGAAAGCACCGGGGCGTAAAGGGGACAGATGGTAGACTTAAGTCCGTCATGTACCTTGTTGAACCTGCATTACACATGCCAAAACTTGAAAAATTGGGTAATGGTGAGTGTTTAACTCTCTTTTCGTGATAATCACACCTTCTCTGCTAATTTGACTGAAAAAAATATTAGTAGCTGATTCCGCATCTGCAGCGCCCTCAAAATTGTTACGCTAAATAACCACATGGAGTGCACAGTTCCAGCCATTTGCCGTACATTGTTTATGTTTTGCCTATAACCATATGTTGATTTTCTCCTGGAGTTTCTGCTGTATCTTGCCAGCAAATCCTGCTGTTTCGGATAAATCACGCATTGACACCTTTACGCTGCGAATGGTAAAACGACATTCTATTATTACGTAGTGGGGAGGTGCTATGGTTAAGACGCTTATCGGAAAAAAACTCAAAAATGCCCGCTTGAAAAACGAGATGACTATCGAGATATTAGCGCAGAAATCTATGGTTTCTTCAAATATGATATCGCGGATAGAACGTGGTCTCACTACACCTTCGGTTGAAATATTGATGAAGTTGGCTGAAGTATTTGGTATGAGCATCAGTTATTTTGTAGAAGAAGCAGAGAAGGGCTCAACCGTTGTATATACAAAAGCTGGAGAAGGGGAGCCTATATTCTTTTTCCAGGATAAACATCATATAATCAGCTTAACGCAAGGGCTGCGGGACCCTGGCTTTACCGTGTTTTACGATACCGTGCAGTCTGGATGTTGTAGCGGCGAAGAGGATATGGTGCATACTGGAGAAGAATTCGCCTTGGTGGTTGCTGGGCAGATGGAATTTAACATTGATGGCGCCACGTATGTCTTGGATAAAGGCGATTCTGTGTGTTTTAAGGCTAATTTGCCCCATCGTTGGATTAATGGAGCTGATGTCGAAGCTATAGTATTGTGGGTTGTTTCCCCAGCGCCGGTTATTGCCCAAGCCCAAGCTTGAGCACAGGGAGATTGTCCATGAAATTACGCAAAATTATCGGGATAAAGCTTAAGACCATCCGCCTGGCCAATAATCTCACTATCCAAGAGTTGGCCCAAAGCTCCGCAGTTTCATCCAATATGATCTCCCGTATAGAGCGTGGCTTAACCACCCCTTCAGTAGAGATCCTGATGAAGCTTGCAATGGTGTTTCAGAAGAGTATCGACTACTTTGTGGAGGAGATCAAGACTACTAATGAAGTGGTGTTTACCTCTTGTGGTCACCGTACAACTACCATTTATGAAAATAACGACAATATGCTCACAGAGTCGTTTACTGGGGGGCTGCGCGATCCTCAATTCACTTCATTCTTCTGCACCATTCCCCCCGGAGGTAAAAGTGGAGTTGAAAACATGTACCATCCGGGAGATGAGTTGATTTATCTTCTTGCAGGGTGTTTGCATGTCGAAATTGCGCACAACACATATATCTTGAGCAGCGGCGACAGCCTCTCGTTTAAGTCACATTTGCCGCATAAATGGCAGAATGTGGGCGATGTTGAAGCCAAGGTGATATGGACACTATCACCATTTACCGTCATATAAGGTGGGAGTTTTCTGGTGTGTGCTGAATTTTGTAGCGTTACTAAGCGTTACTAATTATAACCATAGGTGAAAATATAGTCAGATATAGTCAGTTTTATTTCGCCCGCGTAGCATGACCAAGTAGTTGACATGAATCTTTAATACTGTATTTTAATCTTAAGAAGATTGTGTAATAGGATATGTCGTGCAGCAACAGACGTTGAATGCAGAAGTAGGAGTTCAGAAAGGCAGGAGGGGAAGATGAATAAATCGGAACTTGTGGAAGCCTTGTCTCTGGAGAAAGATCTGACGCACAAGCGTGCAGAGCAGATAGTTAATCTTATATTCGATTCCATGACAGAGGAACTGCGTAACTTGGGCAGAATAGAGATCCGCGGATTTGGTAGTTTTGTAGTCAAAGACTATAAGGGATATACAGGACGGAACCCTAAAACCGGAGAAACTATCCAGGTCAAAGATAAAAAATTGCCGTTTTTCAAAGTAGGCAAGGAACTACGTGAGCGCGTTGACAATTGACAGCGCTTAATTTTGCCGTGCAGTAGAATTTGTTAAAGTTTCAAAATAGCCGTGATTCACGGCTATTTTTGTTTCTAGATGTCAAGTGATATAGCGTGCATAAGGTAGTTTTTTCGCTATTTGGCGAAACTTTCCTTGAGCTGGTGGTATTCGCACCCCGATGTTTTAAGTTTGCCGTTGTGACGAAGAGTCTTTATTTTGCTTTGAAAGAAGGTTAAGATGGATAATATTAAATTAAGAACATTCATTGGTGCAATCATTGCAGTCTAAAGGAGCGCTGGGTAATTTTAACGTACTCGCAAATCGGGAGTTTAATGTATGGCTAAAATATTGGTAGCAGACGACAGCAAGACAGAGCTGGCTTTTTTGGTGGACATCTTGAAAGGGACCGGCCATGAAATTGTATCCGTTGTAGACGGAACGCAAGCAGAACAAAAGGCGATGTCGGAACATTTCGACCTCATTATTCTTGACGTCATTATGCCAAACAAGAATGGGTTCCAAGTGTGCCGCTCGCTTAAACGTGCCCAAGAGACAAAAGATATCCCTATCATTCTTACCACCTCTAAATCGGGTGAAAGCGATAAGTTCTGGGGCAAAAAACAGGGTGCTGATGAGTACATAGTGAAGCCCTATGAGCCGGTAGATATTCTTCTGGCAGTTAAGAAATATGTCGGAGGTGCATAGATGAACCTTGCGACGGCGTTTCAGAAATATGCGCGAGAAAAAAACGGACAGCTGATTCTGAAATTTTCCGGAACGGAGCATTTATGCAAGTTAAGTATTGAAAATGGTGAAGCTGTATATATCAGGCTCGGGAACATGGAGCTTGAAGAAACCCTTGAGTTTGTCAGCAGTCACGATCCGGTTGAAGTCAGTTTTATTAAGGGCTTTATACCCAAGAAAAAATTTTCTGAACCAATTACCGACCGTATTCTCAAATCTAGTGAGCGTAAAATGGATGACGCTGCCCAGGAAGAGAAGAGCGAGTATCCCACTGAGAAAAACTTATCCTCGGGCGAGATGATATCGGTTGCTAAGGTAAATAAAGTCTTCAACGAATATGTAGATATTGTTGGGCCCCTAGGAACGGTAATGTTGGAGAATATAGTCAAAAAACTGGCTTACACTCAAGATACCCCTATGCCAGAGGCCGACTTCACCCACATGGTGGATCAATTGATCAATGATGTGCCGCACGATATGCGTGCCGAATTCATTGAAGCGATTAAATAGCTTGTTCTGTCTTGGTTTATGTTTAGAACTGTTACTCTGAGGAGCGCCAAATGTTAAAAAACTTGTCGATTCGTAAACGCATTGTGGTCATGTTAGCTGTTGTTTATATCGTTTCAATAGCGGTTGCGGTTACCGGTGGCGGGTATGCTTTGCTTAAGGATGTTGAGCGAGAAGCGCAGGAGAAGACAGACCTTTTTGCTGCAGTTATGTCTAGCTCGGCGCGTTATCTCCATAATGTGATCCGCCCCAAAGCTGATGCCCTTGTCCCGAAGGATGCCTATTTTCCTGAAAGTGGAGTAGGCGTTCTGATGCTCACCGAAACAGCACGTTATATCCAAGATATCTATCCCGAATATATATTCCGGTATGCATCACCTAACCCTTTGAATGATGAAAACCTATCTAATCAGTTTGAAGATGAAATCATCACTAGGATGGAAGACGGTGAAGTTCAGGAATGGAAAGGATTCACAGAACGCGAAGGGGTAAGCTATTACTCCGTTGCAAAGCCTCTTATTGCTGGCTCTGACTGTATCAGTTGCCATGATGTTCCAGAAGTTGCACATCCAGAACAGGTGGAAAAATATGGCACACGCGCTGGATACGGATACCTCGAAGGGGACGTAGTAGGTGCTCGCTTTATCTACGTGCCAGTAGCAGCGGTAAAGGCTCAGGCCTACCAGCGCATCATGTACGCCTCCATCGGCTTCAGTGTTTTCTTCTTGATTGTGTTGTTTGCAGTTGACCGTTTTATCCTTACCAGCATTGTCAGACCTATTGAGCATATAGTTACAGTGGCTGAAAAGATCAGTCGCGGCAACCTTGATGCAGAATTTGAAGTTAACACCAAGGACGAAATACGCTCTTTAGCAGATGCTTTTGAACGTATGAAGGTGTCTATGTCTAAAGCTATGGATATTTTACGTCATTAATTTGTGTTCTACTGGCTTGACTAAATGGAGCTGTTCATATGGTCGCAGGTAAAGATAAAGTACTAATTGTCGATGACTCACCCACTGTCAGACGTCTAGTTGAGTTGATTCTGAGCCAGAATGGGTTTGATGTTATCTCGGCAGAAGATGGTGACACTGGTCTGGATTTGGCGCGCAAACATCATCCCAAGATTATCCTGGTTGATTTTGTAATGCCGCGCATGAATGGACACATGTTTTGTAAAGCGTTGCGTCAGGATGAAGAATTACGCGATGTTCCGGTAATACTCATCTCGTCGAAAAGTGAGGTTGTTGGACAGGCTTTTGAGGAAAGCTTTGGCATTGTTCACTACTTTACCAAACCTTTTGAACCTGATGATCTTGTTGCCAAAATCAATGAAGTCCTGAGCGCTCATGAGCAGGGAGAGGCTGTTGTAGAGGAGCAGCAACAGCAACATCCTGTAAGGATAAATAGTGACGACACTGCGCAAACAACATCAAGTCAGCCGATGCCAGCAGACATAGAATCTTTGCTCGATTCGATCAATAATCGTTTCGATAAAGTGGTGCGTAACTATTTCCAGCAGGACTTTCCCGTTCTAATGAAAAATGTTCTTGCGGACACTTTAAAGGAAACCGGGCTGGTAAAGCACCAGACACTCATAATGTCTGGAGACCTGGGATGCACAACGTTGGCGGAAGTTCTGTGTTTTTGTGCCAGCAGCTGCCAGAGTGGACGGTTGTCTGTGTTTTCGGACGACACATTTGCTGAAATTTTTCTAGATGAGGGCCGATTTGTGTTTGCTACTGCCAGTCAAAAAGGCGCCCATACCTTTTTGACTGATTTGATCTGCAGGGATAACCGCTTTAAGTGCGACAGCAAGGTGTTGCAAAGCGTTGTAAAGGAAGCGCGTGAATACAATATCCCCATTGGGCGTGCGCTGGTCGATCGCAATATCATTAGCACTGAGGATTTGATGTTTTATCTGCGTCAACATGCACAAGACGCTTTCAATAAAGCCCTTGCAGTTGAGCAGGGAAATTTTTTCCTCGAAAAAGATGAACTGCCCCACAATCTCTCTGATATTACTTTCCGCGTGCCAGTGTCTGAGATGTTGTTGGTCGGAGTACGTAAACTGCCAAGGTCTTCAAAGTTTAGTAGTAACGAAATACTAGTACAACGCCTGCCGGTATGCGCTGAACTGATGCATAACTCTCTTCTGGATGATGACGAAAGCGCACTAGTGACACATATGGACGGGCGCTCTATAGGAGACTTAATCAGTTCAAGTGAGCTAGATGAAAATAGAGTGCGGGATATTGTGTTTTATCTTTACATGGCTGGTGCGGTGTCTGTTAGTTGATTTCAGACGCAACTGCTACAAGTTTGCGGATATGCCATGCGTCTTTAGGTAAATGTTGTTAAGCCTGGCTTAGGTGTCGAGCAGCTTGTGCGTTTTTTTATTAAAGGGTCGAGGTATGGGCGATATTCAGGAAACACTTCTTCCTGTTTTTATCGAAGAAACAGAGTTGGCACTAAACCAGATTGCGGTTTTTATTCAGGAGTACAAAGAGGGCACTGCTTCTCAAAACTCGTTTGAAGATGCGCGCAGGGCTGCACACACCATAAAAGGTACTGCTGGGTTGGTTAAGCGCTTTCAGACCAGCGAACTCGCCCGCGAACTGGAAAACCATCTGGATGAAAACTTAAATACAAAGAATGCCGACCTCGACAAGATATCAAGATGGCACGAGGATTTGTGCAGCTATCTTGAATTGGCCAGAAATGGGCACGAAGAGGACAGCCTAGAGCCTCAGTTCTCGCTGGAAGACTCTCTCGACTCGCTCATCAGTGTCGCGGATCGGGATATTATAAACGATTTTGCTCTTCCGTTTATGATGAAATTACATCTAGCTGGCGATGAGACACAGGAATTAGTGAAGCCTGCATGTTGTAGATTCTTTGTGTCCGGACGCCAGTATTTTATCAGTGTAAAAGAGGTGTTGGAAATTTATCAGTACAAGGAGTTGACCCCTTTGCCTTTTGCGCCCAAATATGTTTCTGGACTCCTCAACATAAGGGGACTGGTGGTGCCTGTCGTTGATCTCGCTCTGCTTGACGGGGAGACACGTATTGCCGAGGTTGCAACATCCTATGCCGTAATAGCCAGTAGTGCTATGGGGAACGTGGGTTTTTTGACTGATTCTCTGCCCAATCTGAGCATTAAAACCGCAGGTCATCATATTGAGGTGGGAACATTTATCGAACAAAACAAGGTGCAGGCATAAAATGAATCAACAGGGAACTGCGAAAGATTATTTTTTCGATGAAGCAGCAGAACATCTTACTATCCTTGAATCTGGCTTGTTGCAGATTGAAGCAGAAGATGTGAGTTCTCCTGATCCTGAGCTTCTCGACAGTTTGTTTCGTTCTGCACATACCCTCAAAGGTGCTTCTGCCCTCCTTAAATACACAGAAATAAGTGATATAGCACATGAATTTGAAGAGTTTCTAGAGCAGGTTAAGATAGGTACGGCTCTGATCAGCTCAGGTTTTATAGATGCCATGCTTGCGGGTATCGACGCCATGCGTGCCCTGCTACACAGTGTTGACACCCCTGAATATCTCCTTATTGCAGCACAGGCAGGTAAAGATTTCTCTTCCCTGTTACGCCAGGCGATGGACAGTGACGCCTCTGCGCTAGGGCATGACAATCAAGCTTTAATGAGTGTCGTGCAACAGTATAGTGCAACCGACTCAGGTGGGAATACCGTTAAGGTAGATATTGCTCAGATCGACACAATGATGAATTTACTCGGGGAGATTACGGTTAACAAAAGCCACATCCTCGACCAGATAAGCCATACAGTAAACATGAAAGAGGAGATCGATTTTGCACGAGACCGCCTGTTGCGCGAAGTGCAGATTTTTTCTGATCAGCACGAATATTCCATCCTCGAGGGAGAAGATAAAAAAGAGTCTAAGCACACCAATTTGCCCATAGCAGATTTTGATGAGCTTGAATTTGACCGCTACGATGAACTAAACCTGTTTTCGCGTAAACTTCAGGAAATCAGTAATGACATTAACGAGGCTCTGACAGACATCCATGTTTTTTTAAATAATCTTAGTGTAGATATTGAGGATATGGATCGTATGACCGGCGAAATGAAGGAACGCATCTCGGTTATGCGTACTCTGCCGATTGAGCAACTCTATCAGCGTTTCAAGCGTACGTTTAGAAATTTGATCCGCGCTGAGGATGAGATTTCTGCCGAATTGGCGTTTGAGGGGGGAGATACTCGCATTGGGCGCACTGTTATCGAGGGTCTGTTTGATCCTATGGTGCACTTGCTGCGCAATTGTCTTGCCCATGGTATTGAACCTGAGCATGAGCGCCTAGCTGCCGGGAAAAACCCTTCAGGCAGTATCGAGATAAAGACCGTAAGAAGGGGTAATTCCGCACTCATCACCATATCTGATGATGGACGCGGCATTCAGATGGAGCAGGTGCGACGAAAAGCGCTTGAACTTGGCTGGATAGATGCGGATGCAAATCTCGAGAAACGTGAATTGCTGGATCTGATTTTTCGTCCTGGTTTCAGTACCAGACAAGGCGCTGATGAACTCTCTGGGCGCGGTGTTGGTATGGACGTTGTGCTTGATAGCATCTCGGCGCTCAATGGTACAGTTGATGTCATTTCAGAAGAGGGTAAAGGCACCAGCTTTATTCTGCAAATTCCCCTGTCGTTGATAATTATCAATGTCGTACAGTTTCGTATTGGGCACCAATTGTTTGTAATTCCCACAGCATTGGTTGAGGAAGTTCAAGACTACCGTGACCTAGATATTGTTGCTGAACACGTAACTAGAGAAAATGAGCAATATCGGATAATTAATCTGAATAAGAGTTTTTCTCTCCACGAAGTAGATGCTTCGCGCAGATGCGTACTGTTTGTTAAAACCATGGGAGCCAGGATCGGCTTGTTGGTTGAAGAGGTAATTAACCAAGAAGACACAGTTATTCGCTCTTTTGGTCCACTCCTCGATAATATGCGGTATTTCTCTGGTACCAGTGTCTCAGGTGGCGGGGATATCCGCCTCGTAATTAATCCATCCCGCATTATTGACATAGTTTCAGGCGATCCCGCAAGCGCTGCTCCACTTAATATTCAGAGCAAAGATGAGCATATTTTTGACTCTGATGTAGAAAGTGTGTTGCGCGTTCTTGTGGTAGATGACTCACTAAGTGTGCGTAAGTACGCCAGTTTGATCTTGGAGGGGAATGGAATTGACGTTCTCACTGCAGTGAACGGACAGGAAGCTCTCGAGCTGTTGGATACTGAAGAGGTAAACTTTATCCTTACAGATCTTGAGATGCCGGTTATGCATGGGTACGAACTCTTGGCAGAGTTGAAACGCCGCGAAGACTTAGCTTCAATCCCGGTGGTAGTGATTACTTCACGTGCCGGGAAACAGCATCAAGAAAAAGCCTTTAGTCTTGGTGCCAATGGATATCTGGTAAAACCTTTTGATGAAGAATCACTGCTTGATAAACTGCGTGAGTTTGCCCCTGGCTATAGCTGATTTACGTGGCAACGGCTGATATGCAGCAAGAAAATTTTAAAAGGAGAATGCTTAGCTATGTCTAACCAGACGGTTAAAACCCCAAGTGTCAAGATGATCATGACACGTAACGTGCTCTCCATGGGAGCTCTGGTCGTGTTGCTGCTTGTGTTTAATGTTGTTGTGTACCAGGTGTTGTCAAGTTCGGGGCAGAAAAACACCTTTACAGCAGTAGAAAATTTGCGCGTGCTTGATGACCTCAGTTTGAGTTTATCCTCTATGCAGGTACTCGAAGGGGAGTTAGTTAACTCTGTACCGCAGGGCAATGCCACCATTGTTGCCGAGCGCGCTACTAAGGTGAGGTTAGCTCTTAAAGATGTCGCCGCTGGCATTGGTGCTGTCCGTGAAGTGGTGGATTATAATAGTGCCAAGCAATCGGACTCTTGGTGGAACCAGACGCTGGTTTTTTTCAAACTGCGAGTTCCAGATTATACTCAATATCAATCCCTCAAAGTGCTTGAGAATCTCGATGATATATATGCAGGAATTGAAGATAGCCTTCTGCAGACGCTCGAACAGTTAGAGGTAGGGAACAAGCTCAGCTCTATTACTGATTCTTATCAAAGCTACAAGCAGGATACGCGCGAGTTCAACCTGGCGCTTAAAGTCCTTAAGGAGAACTTTGTAAAGAATGCGCAACTGCAATATAAAGCATCAGGACTGGATAAATTTTATTATGCCGTGATAGCAGGGGTTGTGCTGGTCTTTATTGTCGTTGTGAGTCTTATTCTTATGTGGAATAGACGCTTGCTCAGTTCGGTTATGTTGCTGCACCAAACAGTTGAGCGTTTAGATGAGGGTGATTTCTCCGAACTCGAAATTAAACCCAAAGATGAGATCGGGATAACCGCATTGTTGATCAACCAGGCTATCGCACAATACAAAGAGGCAATTATTGCCGATGCGGACCGTGAAACCACACAGGAACACTTGATCGGATTTCTTGATGTTGTAAGTGAAGCGGCCGAAGGTGATCTTACTCTCAAAGCTCCAGTTACTGCTGATGCGTTTGGATCTGTTGCGGATGCGTACAATCTCATGGTTGAAAGTCTTGCTGATCTACTCAAAGAAACAAAAAGAAACGCTGATGATGTTGGGACTCAATCAAAGTATCTTATGCAGATATTTCAGGACCTTGAGACAGGTGCAGAAGCGCAGAGTGCTCAGATTGAAAAGGTTACCCAAGCTGTTAAAAGGTCAGAAGCAGCAGCGCAGGAAATTACTGAAAAGGCGGCGTTGGCTCAGGAAGTTTCTACTCAGGTAGACCAAGTTACAGCAAAGGGGCAGGGACTAGTTAACGACAATATTGAAAGTATGCAGCTCATCAGGGTTACCGTACAGGTGATAAACAAGAAGATGAAGACCTTGTCGGAGCGCTTGCTAGAGATCGGTACTATTTCACAGTTGATTTCAGAAATAGCTACACGAACCACAATCCTAGCTATGAATGCTTCGATTGAGGCCTCGCGTGCGGGTGAGCAAGGACGTGGTTTTTTGGTAATTTCCGATGAAATAAAGCGCCTCGCAGATAAATCAGCTGAAGCTACAAAACAAATAAATGGGGTTATCAAGTCTATTCAAACCGAAGCAGGTGAAGTTACTGCATCGTTAGAGGAAGAAACTAGGATTGTTGAGAGCCAGACCCGCTTGGCGCAGGATACAGGTGATGCTTTTGTTTCAATTAAAGAGGCGATTGACAAGTCTAAAAACGTGGTAACGGAGATATCCGAACTCTCCAAGGCACAGTTAGAGATGACTAAAAATGTAGACGAAGCTATGGGCAGGGTGGTTGAAATCTCCCAGATTGCCCAACGTCATGTAAAAGACTCTTCCAAAATAACTATCGGCTTGAACAGTCAATCATCTGATTTGCTTGTATCAGTTGGGACATTCCGCCTTCCAGATGATGCGTAAGTCTTCTAGCTAGCGATAATGGAGTAAAGAATGGAAAAGATCTGCGCCAGTATATTGTGTGTGATTATGTTAGTGGCTTTCAGCTCCGCGGCATTCGCTGCCAATTGGCGGGAAGGGAAGAAGGTATACCGTTCTACATGTATGGATTGCCATAAAACAAGAGGCGAGGGCGGACGACTGTCACTTAAAAGTAAAACAAAAGATGAGTGGTCAGAATTCTTGAACCTTGAGCCGGACTCCGTCCATTTAAAAGCATGGGATGAGCTTAATGCCAAAGATATAGATAGCCTTGAGATGTACCTCCGAAAATATGCTAAAGGTATAAAGGAAAGATTGAGTTGCGGTTAAAGTATTAACAGGACCCTAGAATGATGACAGAGGCACAGGGGTGAGAAATAGAAGAGCACCAGGGAGACTAATTCTTCAAGTGAATTTTAGTCTTTGGTGTATATAAACAAGGTATTTTAGTAGGAATTAAGCTATAGAATGAGTGTTCAATGTGCTATAGTTTTATATCAAAGCACCGAACATGTAGATATTTAGACTGAACATTGAGACTGAACTAGTATAAACAGCGCAATTTCATCTAGGTGAACATTTGCTGAAAGCTTGTAAGATACATTAACCAGCGTTGCTAGTGAAAGTTTTGTACCGTTTGCCAATATTAAAGAATACGTTACCGCTAGAGCTGAAGAGGTGATTAGAATTGCTGGATCAGACGCGGCAGAAGTGGGAGATGTACAGTTTCTTACGGACATAATAATTTGTTGCTAAAGTGTGGTTGTGAATCCATGTGTCTTAGAAACACCGTTGGAGACAGCTGAATGCTTAGACAAAGCTATGGGGAAAGCATTTAGATATCCGGCTCACTGCTGTATAAAGGATTTCGCTACCGTTACTGCCATCACGAACAGTCAGTTACTGGAATTGCTTGTGTTAGTTAGAATTTTCCACCTTCCAGATGTTGTGTAATTCTTCTTGCTTGCGATAAGGGAGTGTAGAAATGAAAAAGATGTGCGCCAGTTTATTGTGTTTCATTGTGTTAGTCGCTTTCGGTTTCGAGGCATTCGCAGCCGACTGGAGGGAAGGTAAGAAAAGCTATCGTTCAGTCTGTATGAGTTGCCATAAAACCAGAGGTGAAGCTGGACGCCTGGCGCTTGACATAAAAACCCAGGCTGAGTGGTCAACGTTTTTTGCTCAAGAGCCGGACTCCATCCACCTAAAGGTGTGGGAGAAGCTCAGTAGCGATGATATTGGAAGCCTTGAGAAATACTTCCGAAAGTATGCCAAAGATGTAAAAGATTTATCTGGTTGAGGTTAGTCATATCTCATAGTTTATGAGATAATGGATAAGATCAATATGCCAGCCATATGCCAGTTGTTTGTTTCGGGCCGGGATAGTGCTTCATGATAGAAGTATTTCCCCGGCCCGAATTTTTATTCAGTTGCGCTGACGTCAGCTTCAACGGCAAAACGCTTGATCTTTCGGGTTGTGGTCTTGGGAAATTCGTCATCGCGCACAGTGAATTTTTTGACTTTCTTGTAGTCAGCGAGTTCTTTGCCGATCTTGAGTACCTCTTTGCGTAGCAGCGCCTCTATCTGTTTTTGGCTCATGGGATAGATATCATTTTCCTGCGCATAATTGTCTATCGCATCTTGGTCTGGATATATCTGCGCATGTACTTCTTCAGCTAGTGGACCTACCTTGTGACCGTAAACCATTACTTCACTGATAAACGGGCTGCTGAGCAATTCGTTTTCCACTTCTTCTGGGTACACGTTTTTACCGTTGGGGGTAACGATGAGATTTTTCACTCTGCCACAAATGCTGATAAACCCATCTGCATCGATTTTTCCCATATCTCCGGTATGGTACCAGCCGTCGATGAGTACCTCTCTAGTAGCTTCATCATTGTTCAGGTAGCCTAACATCACATTGGGGCCTCTACAGATTATTTCTCCCACTCCCTCTTCATTAGGGTCTTTGATACGGATTTCCACTGATGGCAGAGGGCGACCTACGGTTCCGACGCGGGTTAGTCCCGGCTGTTCAGCCGTAAGTACGGGTGCAGTCTCGGTTATGCCGTAGCCTTGGTATATCTGGATGCCAAACTGTTTAAACCCTCGCACTACATGCGGATCTAGCGCGGCTCCACCACTTACAAACACCGTGCCGTTGCCTAAGTTTTCCCGCACTTTTTTGCTCACTAATGAGCGCGTAAGCGGAATATTGTAGAGGGTTTTGCTCATCTTTTTAGTGTTGATGCTTTTTCTTATCCGTTCCAAGAAAATACGATACACAGCCGGCACGCCCAGGAGGAACGTTGGCTGCACTTCCGTGAGATTTTCTCCCAGTTTCTTTAGAGACTGCGCAAATGAAACAGTTCCACCTAGAGTTAAGGGGAGGAGTACACCGCACACCTGCTCGAAAACATGGTTTATCGGGAGAAATGAGAGGGTGTGGATATTAGTGTTGAGGCGAAAATGGGGGATAAGATCCTTTATGTTCGCAGATATATTGCCATGGCTTAGGATGGCGCCTTTGGAACGTCCAGTGGTGCCTGAAGTGTAGAGAATTATTGCGACATCTTCAGGTTGAATTTGTACCAGCGCGGGCATCTCTTTGCCAATAAACTGTTCGTAGTCTAGCAGGGCTCTTTTTTTCAACGCATCTTCGCGCAGTTTTGCGCTGGGAGAAAACAGGTCGTGCTTTTCACTTCGTGGAGATACTACGGTATCTTCAGTTGTTGAGGCAGTTAGCAAGCTGTGTGCTTTGCTTGCTACTTTTTCAAGTTTTTCCGCTTTTTCTCGCGGGATATGCAGTTCATTGATGAGGGAATGCCACTCAGTAATCAGGTCGCCTATGAGGTTGAATGCTTCTCTGTAAGCATTGAACTCTTCGGCGGAAGAATCCATAACTATGATGTAGCTAAGGTCTGGAAGATGTGGTTTTAGTTCTAAAAGCTGTTCTACGAAGTCGTTGGTGGTAAAGACAACTGTCGCAGCCCCATCACTTAATATATGGCGAAGTTCATTGCGCTTTAATTCTTTGTCTACGGGTATTGCCACACATCGGTTTTTCATAATCCCCAGATAGCTAGCTACCCAACGAGGCGAGGAGGGGGCGAGGAGGGCGATGTGGCTTTGCTGTGCTATGTTGAGTTGCTGTAGCCCAGAAGCGACAAGGTCGGACTCCTGCCATAAGTCAGTATAGCTGGTGGATGCCCACGCATTGTTGACTTTTTCGCGCAGGGCAGTTTTGTTGGGGTGGTTAACGCAACTTTTTTGCAGTAACTCGATAATTGTACTCACGCTAAGCTCCGCATTTATATGGTGCAATTATTTAAAGTATATGTGTTTTTTCTTATCTGCGTATGATTGGAGGTCTACCTGTGACACTGGCGTAATTGATATATCAAAGCAGCAGGTTGGTAAAGGTTTTTTTGAAATTAAGCCTGGCTGCTGTAACGATAGGCGGGAGAATAACCCGCTTGACACGTAGATTTTAAAGGCGTATAAGTCCATGAAGTTGCACGTGGTCCATGAAGTTGCACGTGGTCCATGAAGTTGCACGTGGTATAGCTGTTTGCAGGCACGTAGCTCAGTGGGAGAGCACTACCCTGACACGGTAGGGGTCGGCGGTTCAATCCCGCCCGTGCCTACCATGCAAACACTTCCAATAGGTGTGACTTAACCCTAAATGTATGCGGTGGCTGTCAAGTTCAACACATGTTGTGTGAGGCAGCAATTGTTGCACCGTTCTGGGGCTAGATTTGATTGTGGCATTTAATCGAGAAAAAGGCATCCACTGGGTGCCTTTTTGCATATAGGCTCACAGGTTTGTGATCCCAGTCTGGAGGGAATCAATGGCGCAGATAAAGTTACAACTACCTGATGGTTCATCCAAAGCATTTGATGTGGGGGTTACTCCGCTTGATGTTGCGCGTTCAATCAGTGAAGGGTTAGCGCGCCAGGCCGCAGTTGCCAAAGTTGATGGCGTACTGGTTGATCTTACACATAAATTAGATCAAGACGCCTCTTTAGAGATAATAACCTTTGACAGTGCAGATGGGCTTGAGGTGTATCGACATACAACCGCTCATCTTATGGCTCATGCGGTCAAGGATCTATATGGTTCGAATGTGCAGGTTACAATTGGTCCTGCTATTGAGAAGGGCTTTTACTATGACTTTTACGCTCCAGAGCACAGTTTTGTGCCCGAGGATTTTGAAAAAATAGAAGCTCGCATGAAAGAACTGGTAAAACAGGATCTGCCAGTGGAGCGCAGCGATGTTTCGCGTCAGGAGGCTATCGCGCTATTTAAGTCCATGGGGGAGGATTTCAAGGTAGAGTTAATTGAGGATCTCGATCAAGAGGTGGTTTCTCTCTATCGCCAGGGAGGTTTTGTCGATCTGTGCCGAGGTCCACATTTGCCCTCTACTGGCAAAATAAAGGCTTTCAAGCTCACCAGTGTCGCAGGCGCATATTGGCGTGGCGACGAAAATCGCCCCATGTTGCAACGTATCTATGCCACGGCCTTTCCCGACAGGAAACAGCTGAAAAAATATCTGTTGCAACTAGAAGAAGCGCGCAAACGTGATCATCGCAAGCTTGGAAAAGAACTTGATCTGTTCTCCTTCAGTGAGGAAGCTGGAGCTGGGCTTGTAATTTGGCACCCGCGTGGGGCTATGTTGCGTACTCTGATAGAAGATTTTGAGCGCAGAGAACATATACGCCGCGGCTACGATATCGTACAGGGTCCGCAGATTTTGCGTACTGAGCTGTGGAAGCTCTCTGGTCATTATGATAACTACAGTGAAAACATGTATTTTACTGAGGTTGATGGGCAGGGGTTTGGCATTAAGCCCATGAACTGTTTGGCCCATATGCTTATATACAAGAGCAGAATGCGCTCATATCGAGAGCTGCCCCAACGCTACTTTGAGCTTGGCACTGTACACCGGCACGAAAAATCTGGAGTGTTGCATGGATTGACGCGTGTCCGCGGCTTTACTCAGGACGATGCGCACATCTTGTGTACTCCGGATCAGCTAGATGCAGAAATTAAAGGGGTGCTTAAGTTTGTTCAGGATGTAATGGAGATTTTCGGATTTGAGTATGAAATGGAGATCTCCACCCGCCCGGAAAAATCAATTGGTTCTGATGAGGATTGGGAGCGCGCAACCAGTGCCCTGATGGCTGCTCTGAAAGATACAGGACTTCCCTTCGAGGTCAACACGGGCGACGGGGCATTTTACGGCCCAAAGATTGATGTGAAGCTCAAGGACGCTCTTGACAGACATTGGCAGTGTGCTACAATCCAGTGCGATTTTACCCTGCCAGAACGCTTCGATTTACACTATATCGGAGCTGATGGTGATAAACACCGACCGGTGATGATCCATAGGGTTATTCTTGGTTCAATCGAGCGCTTTATTGGAGTGCTGATAGAGCACTTTGCTGGTAATTTCCCGTTGTGGATAGCTCCGGTGCAAGCTGTTGTGATCAATGTGACCGATAATCAGCTTGATTACGCGCGTGACGTAGTTATGCAGCTACGTGAGGCTGGTGTGCGTGTTGAAGAAGACACCCGCAATGAAAAGTTGGGTTTTAAAATTCGCGAAGCACAATTGCAGAAAATACCGTACATGCTTGTCATTGGTGACAAGGAGATGGAAAATAGAACTGTTACACCGCGATTTAGAAACGGTGAGAACCTTGAGCCTATGAGCGTGGATGAATTCAGTGCATATGTAATGCAAGAATGCCGCAAATACCACTAGGAGGTGCCCCATAGCTAAGCAAGAGACAAACATTAATCGAGAGATCCGTGCCAGCGAAGTCCGTGTAGTAGATCCGGATGGTGAACAGTTGGGTGTTATGCCCATCGAAGAGGCGCTAGCTGCAGCTGCAGAGAATGGTCTGGACTTGGTAGAGGTATCACCCCAAGCTAAGCCACCTGTATGTCGCATAATGGACTATGGTAAATTTAAATACCAACAGCAGAAGCGTGTTGCGGAAGCTAAAAAGAAAACTGCACGGGTCGAGATCAAAGAAGTAAAGCTACGCCCCAAAACCGATACGCATGACTTTATCGTCAAAACTAAAAATGTACGCCGTTTCCTCGAATCAGGGAATAAAGTCAAAGTGACCATCATGTTTCGTGGGCGCGAGGTTACTCATCCGCAATTTGGACGTGATTTACTTCAACGTGTAGCGGAAGAAGTGGGTGACATTGGTGTCGTTGAGTCGTTTCCCGGAATGCGGGGACGTTTCATGCACATGGTGATGGTGCCCAAGAAATAGTTCTTTTCCAATAGCTCGTTTTTTGCTTTTATTTTCGCGGTTCCCTCTGCATTGTTACAGGGCACTGCATTTAGAAGCAAAATTTGCATAAACGCGATCAGTATTTTATCAGGAGAATTTTAATGCCCAAGATTAAGACCAATCGTGGTGCGGCTAAACGCTTTAAAAAGACTGCAACTGGAAAAATTGCACGCAATAAGGCGTTTACTAGCCACATTCTGACCAAAAAAACCACAAAGCGTAAGCGCGATCTTCGTCAAGGTACGCTAGTCCATGCTGCTGATCACAAAAACATTAGCGCATTGGTTCCATATCTGTAACACAAACCTGACACTCTTGTAGTCAGGAGTTGTTCGGCTTTAAGACCGTGAACTGTTGGGATTTGTCTCCCCCTTCAGATCCGGCTGTGACCTTAAGTCGCATCACCCATATCATAAAAGAAAACAGGAGTATGAAATGCCGAGAGTAAAAAGAGGATTCAAAGCGAGACGCCGTCGTAATAAGGTTCTTAAGCTTGCCAAAGGTTATCGTGGCGCGCGGGGTAAATTGTTTCGTAGTGCTACCGAAGCCGTTGACCGTGCCTTAAACTATGCCTATCGCGATCGCAAAACCAAAAAACGTGATTTCCGTGCCCTATGGATTGCGCGCATTAATGCCGCGGCTCGTATGGAAGGTTTAAGCTATAGCAAACTTGTACACGGGCTCAAGCAGGCAGAAGTCGCCTTGGATCGCAAGATTCTAGCCGAGATCGCTGTAACAGATCCTGCAGGTTTCCGTGAAATAGTTGGTAAGGCTAAAACGCAGATACAGTAATTTTAGCGTCACCGCTGTAATTAGCCAAAAGAGGTGGGGTGTTTGTGCCTCACCTCTTTTGCGTTTTGGCTAACTTGGGCTTAGCTTCAGATCTGTGCAACTCTCCTAAATATCCAGATTTATATGTCATCTATGCAAGGTAAGGTTTATGAAACAGCAACTTGAAGCAATGTCGCGTGAAGCGCGTCAGGCAATGCTTGACGCGGATAATGAAGCGGATCTGCAAAATATACGGGTACAGTATCTGGGCAAAAAAGGCAGACTTACCTCTATCATGAAAGATATGGGTAAATTATCCACGGAGCAGCGTCCAGTTGTAGGCGCAATTGCCAACAAGGTTAAAGATGAGCTCAGCGCTGTATTTGAAACTCAGATGCATGCGCTAAAGCAGCAGCAGCTTGCACAACGTCTGGCGCAGGAGCGAATCGATGTGACCTTACCTGGTCGGCATGCCAAGATAGGTTCTAAGCATCCGATTACGCTTATAACAGAAGAGTTGGTAGAGATTTTCTCCCACCTTGGGTTCTCTGTTGCAGAGGGACCTGAAGTAGAGGAGGATTTTTACAACTTTGAAGCGTTGAATCTCCCCAAGGATCATCCAGCACGGGATATGCAAGATACTTTTTATATCAGTGATAATGAGGTTTTACGCACCCACACGTCCCCAGTCCAGATCCGCTCAATGCTAAAATGCCAACCACCACTACGGATTATCGCCCCGGGAACTGTGTATCGCCGCGACTCTGACATCACACATAGCCCTATGTTTCACCAAATTGAAGGTTTTATGGTGGATGAGCACATAACCTTTGGTGATCTTAAGGGGATCCTTACTGCGTTTATCACCGAATGTTTTGGTAACAAAGTTGGGGTTCGTTTTCGCCCCTCTTTTTTCCCGTTCACTGAACCTAGTGCTGAAGTTGACATACAGTGTGTGATTTGTGGAGGTAAAGGGTGCCGAGTATGTAAAAACTCTGGCTGGCTCGAAATTCTTGGAAGTGGAATGATAGATCCTGAAGTGTTTGCCTCGGTAAATTATTCCAGCGAAAAGTACAGTGGATTTGCTTTTGGTATGGGGTTGGAGCGCATAGCCATGCTCAAATACGGGGTCAACGATCTGCGTTTATTTTTTGAGAATGACGTACGTTTTTTGCGCCAGTTTAGAGTTTAATTCATTCTCGACGAAAGCGCAGGATTATCTCCCTTACTAGGCATATAGATACACTAAAAGGATTTTAGCATGATTGTTACCCATAAATGGCTTAGAGAATTTGTCGACTTTGATTTAAGCGCCGCAGAAATGTCCCATCGCTTGACTATGGCAGGGCTTGAAGTTGACTTTATGCATGAAGTCGGAGGTGGGCTTGATTCTGTTATAAGTGCAAAACTCATTTCTGTTGAGCCCCATCCACAAGCGGATAGACTTACCGTATGTCAGGTTGATACTGGTGCAGAGGTAGTTCAGGTGGTGTGTGGTGCTACCAATCATAAAAATGGTGATCTTGTCGCATTAGCTCAGGTAGGTTCAGTTTTGCCGGGTGATTTCAAAATCAAGAAATCCAAAATACGGGGGATGGAATCATACGGTATGCTGTGCTCGGAAAAAGAGCTTGGGCTTGCAGATGATTCTGACGGAATCATGATTCTTCCTGCAGGGCTTAAGCCGGGAATCCCTGTATTTGACGTGCTTGACCTTAAAGATGTGCGTTACGAGATTGGACTTACCCCTAACCGTGCCGATTGCCTGAGTGTACTTGGAGTTGCGCGTGAGGTTGCCGCTTTTACAGATAGGCAGCTTCAAGTCCCCCAGCAACCTGTGTTTGATCCTACTTCTGAGAAGATTGAAGAGCTGACCTCAGTTGCTATCGAAACTCCCGACGGGTGCCCACGTTATATGGCGCGCCTTATCCGTGGAGTAACAGTTGGACCGTCTCCGGAGTGGTTGGTGCAGCGCCTTGAAGCTGTGGGGATGCGCTCTATAAACAATATAGTCGATGTGACAAATTATGTGTTGATGGAGTTGGGACACCCGCTTCATGCCTTTGACTATAACCGTCTTGCAGGTAAAAGAATTATTGTTAAGCGCGCCTCGAATGGATTCAACTTTACCACCCTAGATGGGCAGGTACATGAGTTGTGCGATGAGGATGTCGTTGTCTGTGACGCGGAAAAACCAGTGGCTTTGGCCGGAGTTATGGGGGGAGAGAACTCTGAGGTGCAAGATGACACCGTGGATATTCTTCTCGAAAGTGCTTACTTCGATCCACGTTCTATCCGCCGCACAAGTAAAAAAACTGGAATTCACTCTGAAGCATCCCATCGTTTTGAACGCGGTGCGGATATGGATATGGTGCCCTTGGCACTCGATAGGGCGGCCGATTTAATCCGTCAGATTACCGGAGCGACTGTCCTTGAAAGCGCCATCGATACGTATCCGAACATGGTCGAAAAACGGGAAATTTCTATCACTTCCGCTCGCACCAATGCGCTGCTCGGACTCCAGTTGAGCCTTACTGATATTGAGCGCTTGTTAAGTTCTATCGGCCTGCAAACTAGAGCCTGTGCTACAGATTCAGATGCACTGTGTGTTACCGTTCCTCTTGCACGTCACGATCTTGAACGTGAAGTGGATTTAATCGAAGAGGTCGCGCGTCTGAATGGGTATTCCAATATCCCTGTAACTATGCCGGTAAGCTGTGTGGTCCCTCATCAGGATACACGCAGTATTGACTTTGTCACCAATTTACGTGATCTAATGGTTGCCCAGGGGATGCGTGAAATAATCAGCTATTCCTTTGAATCCAGATGTGTTTTTGATCGACTCCTGTTGCCTTCTGACGATTCACGCCGTACCAATGTTGCGCTTCTTAACCCCCTTACTGAAGATCAGGCTGTTATGCGCACCTCTTTAGTGCCGGCGATGCTGGATACTTTAGGAAGAAACCTCGCGCATAAGAGTTCAGATCTGGGGTTGTTCGAATTGCGTCCGGTGTTTGTCACCCAGGATGGGAAACGAGCTGATGAACGCAAAAAGCTTTGTATAGCCCTAACAGGAAAGCGTGAACGCCTTGGGTGGGCACACTCTAAGGCTGAAGTAGATTTTTATGATCTCAAGGGGGTGCTTGAAGTTGTGTTTAAGCAGTTCGGTGTGAATGCGGCGATCTTTACTCCAGATACCCCTGAGCCATATCTGCATCCAGGGAAATCGTCTTCGATCTACGTTGGTACCAGAACACAGAAAAAAATTGGTGTCCTTGGTGAATTGCACCCTCAAGTTCAGGACAACTATTCCATGGACCAGCCTGTCTACATTGCAGAAATTGACGTAATGGCGCTGTATGACTGTCGTAGTCAGAACGCATCCTTTGAGCCTATTTCCCGTTTTCCTGATTCGTATCGCGACAGTGCATTTCTAGTTGCCGAGGATGTAACCGCGCAGCAGATGCTTGAAGTTGTAGATAAAGTTAAGGTAAAGTATCTAGAAGATGTTACCCTGTTTGATATTTATGCTGGTAAAGGTGTCCCTGATGGGATGAAGAGTTTGGCGTTGCGCATGCGTTATCGCTCTGGGGATAAAACCCTTGCAGATGAAGAGATTAACTCCATGCATGCCAAGATAGTCAAATCTTTACAAAAAAACCTAGGTGCAGAGATAAGATAGCAGTTGATGGCTGCGCAGCCAGCGTGGTATAAGTTCAAATTAGTTTAGTATATATCGTATGTTAGCGCTTTATAGCCACGGAGGTAGTATGACAAAGGCGGATCTGGTAGAAAATGTTTACTATAAAACTGGGTTTTCGAAGAAGGAATCCGCTGAGATTGTTGAGTCCGTCTTTGAACTGATGAAGCAGACCCTCGAGCGTGGTGATAAAATCAAGATTGCGGGTTTCGGAAACTTTGAAGTAAAGCATAAAGCTACCAGAAGGGGACGCAATCCTCAGACTGGCGAAGAGATTGAAATTGCGGCGCGTAAGATACTTACGTTCAAGCCGAGCCAGGTTCTCAAAAACACTATTAATGAAAAAAATAGCTGATAACAGTATACTTATGTTTTATCATGGCGGTTGAAATTCCAGACAAGTTTTACTTTAAAATTGGTGAAGTTGCTACTATTACCGGCGTCAAACCCCACGTTCTACGTTACTGGGAAAGTGAATTTCGCATGTTTTCTCCGGCTAAGAGCCGGGGAAAACAACGCCAGTACGAACGGCGCGACATCGAGCTTGCGCTCGAAATAAAAGAGCTGTTGTATGAACAGGGTTTTACTATTGCAGGGGCGCGCAAGCATCTTAAATCCCGCAAAAAAAGCACCTCTCCCACGGCTCAGTCCACTACAGATCGTCAGCATTTGCGAGAACTTCGGGAAGAACTTAAACAGTTGCGTGCACGTCTGGCATAAACTTGCGTAATTTAGTTTCTAATAGTGGCAGTATAGCGTAATACTTAAGTTGTGTTTAGGCGCTATTTCCGCAAGCGCCGTTTCCGTAGTCTAAACAATTTCACGTGGTGCGTACCCTGATGGATTATGCCGTAGCTCGCCGCCGCATGGTGGAGAAACATCTTATAAAACGTGGTATCAGTGATCCACGCGTCATTGATGTGATGGGTAGTACCCCGCGACATAAGTTTGTCGAAGAAGCGCTGCAAAGCCAAGCTTATACAGACTATGCCCTCCCCATTGGGGAAAAACAGACCATTTCACAACCCTACATTGTTGCCCTGATGACTGAAGCGGCCCAACTTAGTGGCACTGAAAAAGTGCTTGAGATCGGCACTGGGTCAGGGTATCAGGCAGCTATCCTTGCACAGTTGACTGAACAAGTGTACAGCGTAGAACGCATAGTCGTGCTGGCACGGCGTGCGCGACGTATACTCGATTCCATCGGGTGTAACAATGTGCACATTAAGGTAAGCGATGGAACAGTGGGGTGGGTGGAACACCAGCCCTACGATGTAATCCTTGTTACAGCAGGCGCTCCTGATCTACCGCAGGAATACCTAGATCAACTTGCTCCTGGGGGACGCCTAATAATTCCGGTGGGTGATTACAATACCCAAACCTTACGCCGAATTACGCGTATGCCCGATAACTCCTTCAGTTCTGAAGATATTACCATGTGTAGATTTGTACCCTTGATAGGGGAAAGTGGTTGGCCTAGTGACTAAGTGGCTGCGGTCTCTTTACGCGTGGACGCTACATTGGGTTGATTCACCAGTTGGGGCATGGGCACTTTTTTTTATTGCATTGGCCGAAGCTTCTTTTTTCCCCCTTCCACCCGATATCCTGTTACTGGCGCTAGGTTTTTCTCTTCCCGCGCGCAGCTTCTATTTTGCCACTCTGGCTACGCTAGGTTCGGTAGTTGGAGCTGTCGCTGGTTACATTATCGGTTTCTGGTTCTGGGATGTAACCGCCGAGCTTTTTTATACTTGGGTGCCAGGATTTACCCCCCTGCTGTTTCAGCACATGCAAGAGAACTTTACTCAATACGGGTTCTGGATAGTTTTTACTGCCGGTTTTACCCCCATACCATATAAGATCATAACTATTGGCGCAGGAGTGTTTGCCCTCAATCTGCCGATTTTTCTTTTAGCTTCAGTAGTCAGCAGAGGGATGCGCTTTTTCATCCTTGCCGCTCTTATGTATTTTTATGGCGAGCAAGCGCGCACCTTTACTGAGCGCCATTTTAACAAGCTTTCTATAGCTTTTTGTGTCTTGCTTGTTGGAGGGTTTGTCATTATCCGTTTCATCTTTTAGTTGTGAGGTTCTAACCATATAAAGGCTTATTGCTATGCTGGCGCCGTACAGGATGTTTATTCTGTGTACAATGTTGCTCCTGATGTGGGGCTGTAGTGCTAAAGGGGTTCGTCATGTGGTGTTGCCCGGGCAGACGCTATACCGCATTAGCACAACTTACGGCGTAAGCGTTGACGATATCGCGCGCTATAATCATATTCGCGATACCTCCAGAATTAAAGCGGGTGATTCGCTGTGGATTCCTGGTGTGGCACAGCATAAAACGGTATCAATTGTTCCCTCGACCACTTCCTCATTACCACCCCGCAGTGCCCCCGTACCAAATCGCCCAATATCGAAGCCTAAGCCTCAAAAAACAGTTAAACGCACATCATCATCAAGTCAGCCTGCGCGAACAACTGCCGCGCACAGAGAGCGTTTCGAGTGGCCGGTTCAAGGCAAAGTGATTAAAGAATTTAGGTCTGGAAATAAAAAGGGGATAGAGATTGCTGTTCCAGCTGGTACCAGCGTATACAGTGCTGCTGCTGGGCAGGTTATTTACAGCAGCAACGATATCTCCGGCTACGGTTATCTGATAATTATCCGCCATAGCAACGACGTATATACGGTCTATGGGTATAACCGTAAAGCCCTGGTGCAGGCGGGAGCATTTGTGGGCAAAAAAGAAAAGATAGCAGTAAGTGGCACTCCGCCTGGAGAGCAGCAGGGGAGGTTGCATTTCGAGGTGCGTGAGGGGAAAACGGATGTAAACCCGAAACTTTACCTACGCTAGAATGAAGAAGGAAAAGCATGCAGATTGTATTTCTTCACGGTCTAGAAACCGGTCCATATGGGAAGAAGTACCAGGCACTGAAACAGATGTTTGGCACCGTTGTTGCCCCTGACTGTGAAGGGGTAAAGGATCCAGCAGAGCGCCTAAGTATAATACAGCGCCACCTTGAGCACGAAACTGGTCCGTTTCTAGTGGTGGGTTCAAGTGCTGGCGGACTTATGGCATTACGCTTACAGCAGGTGGACTCGCGCGTAGCTGCTATGGTGCTGTGTGCTCCAGCTATACATACCGAGGCAGCAGCTGGGTTGGCACCTGAAGGGTTGCCACCTACAATTATCATTCACGGTATTCACGATGATGTAGTACCCATCGATAGCAGCAGGTGTTTCAGGGTGCCCATGCTCGAAGTGGAGGATGGGCACCGTCTTGATAACAGTATTCCGCTGATTCTTTTGGAAGTATTCCGTATGAAGCTTACCCACATGTTTGGCTCCAAAATCGCGTTAAACTAAGTTCAGCTAAATAAGGCTAGGGGCAACTTCTGCGCTTTGGCGCAGATTTTATTTGCATCAAGTGGCAGGCTTTGCTATAACCCACTTCTCTTCATGCCGAAGTGGTGGAATTGGTAGACACGCTAGATTCAGGTTCTAGTGTCCGCAAGGATGTGGGAGTTCGAGTCTCCCCTTCGGCACCAGATAAAAACGACCGTCGCCGTAAGGTGGCGGTTTTTTTGTATTTAAATTCAGCATACTTCCCACCAACTTCCTTGTAGTCTGTTATGCCACCTTTACCTATTGTGGAACTTATTAAGGCCCTAGGCGGACGTTTACTTCCTGATGATCGTGATTGAGCGCGAACACCAGCCACTACCGCTGCTATCAGAGTCGGCACCGCCCCAAAAGAAGCAGGCAACCTTTCGACTGAACTTATTGAAATTTTATTGACAAACCCATGCAGCACCGCTAAGAGTAAGTAGTCAATTACTATCTTTTGGGGGTGTAAATGGAAAGAGTTTCAAGACATCTTCCTGCAGAAGAGCGCCGCGCAAAAATCATCGATGCGGTAATCAGGTTGGCCGCAGAACAGAATACATTCAGCATCACTACTGCAGCCATCGCCTAAGAAATGAGTCTGACGCAAGGGGCTTTATTTCGACATTTTCCAGATAAGGCCGCTATGTGGGAGTCAGTTATGGGATGGGTAGCGGAACAACTGTTAACAAAAATTAGACGAGCCACACAAAATGTACCTTCCTCGCTTCTCCCTGTGCCAGGATAGATGTCGCATCTAGTTGAAAAACTTTTTGATATTAATGTGCAACGTGCAAGATTGCTGCATACTACAAAAAAAACTACAAAACGTTGAGCAATTAGCAGGCAGAAGAAATTATCGACAGCATGGTTATTATTCTTGAGGACCACTAAAATCTATTGAAGGAATTTATTTTCATTCTCCAAACAAAAGCAATCCTTCCAGCCAAAAAGATTTTTCGTTATTTACAGGTGGAGCAATACATTTTTGCAAGTGAACTGCATGAAGTAATGAAAGATGAGCTTTTTGCTCTTGCAGGTTGCAGTCAATATCTTCGCTGTCGATTAATTGCCGATAATCAATCATGGTAGAAAGGTATTTTTCTGATCTCTAGGTGTTTTTGATATGCGCAATTTTTTAGCTGGTTTCCAAATCAAAAATGACGCTGTGTTCATTCTGAGTTTCCGGATGGACACTAGCCGATGGTATGCTTGTGATGACCAAGTATACCGGCCATTTGTGGTTGATTTTGCTCAAATTAAATTCAGGATATATACGAACGGATCCACGTATGTTTAATAGGGGTTGACCCATTTTTTAAAATTCTTTACAGGCTCTGTTTTTAGCCTACCTTGAGGACGACCAGCGTTCTGTCGTCCTTTTGGGGGGCTGTACCACAAAACTTATCCACGGCTCGAAATGTCCTGGCGGCAATTTCTGCGGCTGTATCCTCGGCGGCGTCTCGCAAAATAGGTAAAACATGGCTGGAGCCAAACATCTCCCCAGCAGCATTAGTAGCTTCCCAGATTCCATCTGTGCCAATAAATAAAATATCCCCTTGTTGCAGAGTTTCTTTATGGACAGGGGTAAATTCTACCGCGTCCAAAATCCCTATAGGTATGGTGGTAGGGGGCAATTCTTCTACCTTTTGGGTTTCGGCACGGTAAAGGTAAACTGGGCCGTGTCCTGCGGATAGCCAGTGCAAAGAGCGGGCGTTAGGGTCGAGCTGTGCAACGAAAAGTGTCATGAATCTAGTGTCTTCGCCATTATTCATAAGAAAGGTATTAAGCCGGGAGAATAGTATTCCCAGATCATCCACTCCATTGGCAATGGTTGACTGTAGAATCCCTGCAACAGAAGTCATCAGCAACGCGGCTCCAATTCCATGCCCGATTACGTCACCAACTGCCAGACACCAATTGTCGGTGGTAGTTTTGATGAAATCGTAATAGTCTCCCCCTATTTCATCGCAATAGTCGAGGCGCCCATACAGATCAAAGCCTTTTATCTCTGGCGCTGCCTCTGGCAGAATCAACTGTTGGATTTCTTTGGCGGCGGCCAAGGCCTGTTTAATCTCCTGGCGCTCTTTAAGGTGCGGCCCAATGCGGTTGAACGCGCGCCCCAATTCTTCAAACTCATCTTTACTGCTGATAGCAACCCTGGTAGTAAAATCTTCCTGTGCCAGGCGCTCTGCCGCCTCAACCAGCGCAGCAATCGGTCTTGTCACGGCTCTGGCGCGGAGCATGCCTATAATAGTGACACACAATAAAACCCCCAAAGAGAGCAGGGCGGTTTTTTTTAACGCATCCGTAAATTGTTCCTCAACAAAAGTGGCCGCGTGGTTGGCGGGTAAGTTGATCTGGGTGTTGGGGATGATCAACAGTGGAAAAGGTTCGGTTTTTGACGCGCCAGCATAAATCCAAGTTGATTCTTTAGCGTCGAATTCAAGGGCAAAAAAGCCTGTAGCCCCTTTTTCGAACGCTTCTATAAGTTTTTCCCGCGCTGAATTCGCTGCGGAAGCATCTAATATCAGCTGGGGATTGGTATCTCTTTGGGGCTGGGTGTTCTGGTTGAATATTTCCAGGTGGATATTAAGCGGAAGATTGGGCGCAGAAGCTTCAGCAGCGATACTTACGACAAACAACCTGCCATATTGGTCCCAGGGGTGTGGAAGCTGCCAGCCTGTTAAAAACTGCTGCTGATCAAAGTTGATTGCCGTAATCCCGGCAAATGTTCCATCTGGAAAATAAATAGGGCTACACACGGTGATATGCAGCTGCCCGTTATTGACTTTAAGTTGCCAGTGGGTGCTCTGCAGCTTCAGTTTGCTCTCCAGATCAATCCTCTGGGTTGAAGTGAGTGCCTTTGGGGGAAAAACTGATTCCAGCCCTGTGTTCAGAAAGGTTGCAT